>JACCEA011123287.1_pt1 | contig 26833 bp, 29 predicted proteins | sample 7449851 | NCBI WGS metagenome assembly JACCEA01 (sample SAMN15323453, study PRJNA562643) | freshwater metagenome | isolation source: river surface water | place: USA:Blue River Watershed | collected 2017-08-18
TACGCTCCTTACGTTCCATTGATGATGACTCCATTAGTGTACGATCCAGAAACATTTACTCCACGTAAAGGTTTGATGACTCGTTACGCTAAGAAAATGATCCGTCCAGAATTCTATGGTAAGATCTACATCACAGATTTAGAGCAAATCTAATCTAGGATAGTATAATAGAAAGAGAGGCCTTCGGGCCTCTTTTTTTTTGTTTATAGTATTAGTTCTTGCTATTTATATTAAAGTTCATATATTATGAATAGAGGAGAGTTATCTTGGATACAGTTTCAAAAATTAGATAGAATAGCGAAATTATCTCTTAACGAACAAGTAAGAGAATATAGCTACTATTTAGACTCTGTATCTAATAATATAATTCACCAGAATAAAGGTGATGGTCCTTTCTTATTACAGGAAAGTGATTTTTTTATTCTACAAGAAAATGGTAACAGAATAAGATTATAATATGTCTAACAAAAGAATATCCCAACTAGATCCTGTACTCACTCCTAATAACTCTGATGTATTTGCAATTGTAAACTCAGGAGAGACTAAAAAAATATCCTACGGTACATTAAAGAGTAATATAGTACCAGAAGGTACAACAGGTTCAGGTTTAGGATGGGCAAGATACGATGATAACCAGTACACAGCATCTAACAAGCTTACAGTTAACTTAGGAGCAACAGTAAACCTTCCAAATAATGCTGCTACAGTTTATAATACGTACATAAACTCAAGCATACCTTTTTACACTGATGGAGCTACTCCTAAAATAAGAGTAGAGAATGAAGGAGATGTTTACATAATGACTGTAGTATTTCACTGCTCAGCAGCTAATGCTAATCAAACTTATGGCAACATAGCTCTACAATCAACAAGCGGCACACCTTATGAAAGAGTAACAAAAGATTTTTTCTTTGGTAAAGGTAATAACGTATTACATCATTTTCATGAAGTATTTCAATATTATGCAGATGCTGATTTTGTTACAAATGGAAATAGATTAACAGTAACAGCAACAGGCGGCCCCATACAGATTTGGGACGTAATATACTTTATTCAGCGTACACAAAACCACGCTTAGTTTTTAATTTTTACTTAACAGTTCTTATATGACATCAAAACCACACACTGATGAGGTATATGTTGAAAAACGTAAACCAAAAAGCCCGATTAAGTTCCAAATTCAATTAAATGAAGAACAGAAGTTAGCAAAAGCAATTATAGTAGAAAATCCAATAACAGCCATAAGAGGAGCAGCAGGTTCCGGAAAGACGTTAGTAGCAGCTCAAGCAGCATTAGATTTACTATATAACCGAGAAGTAGAGAGAATTGTTATTACCAGACCAACTGTAGCTAAGGAAGATATAGGCTTCTTACCAGGAGATATTAAAGAGAAGATGGATCCTTGGTTGGCACCAATCTATCACAATCTATACATGTTATATGACAAGGCTAAGATAGATAAAGATTTAGAGAATGGAAGAATTGAAATCGTTCCATTTGCATTTATGAGAGGACGTACTTTTGTAGATGCTTTTGTCATAGTTGATGAAGCCCAAAACGTTACTCATTCCCAAATGGAAGCCGTAATAGGACGTTTAGGTAAAGGAAGTAAAATGGTAATCTGCGGAGATATGGCTCAAATAGATTTGAATTATAAAAAAGACACAGGATTTTCTTTCTTAAGTCGAATAGAAGAGCAAGTAAAAGGCTTTAGAGTAGTAACTTTAGAAAAGAATCATAGACATGATATTGTAGCTCCAGTACTTAAGGTTTATGAAACTTATAGGGACTAGAGATAGTTACTATTTATTAATAAAATAAAGAAGAATGGCTAATATACAGATATGGAACGGATCATCTCAGTTTGCACCAGGGCAGACGCCGTTCGGATTTTATGACACAGACGTTGAATTTGCAGCCGAAGCTGATAAAGTAGCGAAGTACTGTGCTATAAAATTAGGTTGGCCTTTGATGGATGTTGAACTTACATCAGGTTCGTTCTATGCTGCATTCGAAGAAGCTATTACACAATACGGAAACGAATTATACCAACAGCAAATACAGCAAAACTTTCTTTCAGTACAAGGAGGTAATTCATCAATAAACCTAAACGCTACCTTAGTTCGACCATCATTAAATAGAATGATTGAAATAAGTAAGAACTACGGTACAGAAGCAGGAGTAGGTGGAACAGTTAGAAAATATTCAGGCTCTTTAGATACAGTACCAGATCAACAAACTTATGATTTGAATTTATGGGCTACACAACAAGGTATTACCGGGGGTATTGAAATTAGAAAAGTATTCTACGAAGCACCTCCTGCTATCTTACGTTATTTTGACCCATACGCAGGTACTGGAACAGGTGTCCAGTCATTAATGGATGCTTTTGACTTTGGTTCTTATAGCCCAGGTGTAAACTTCCTATTAATGCCAACATCTTTTGATATGTTAAAAGTTCAAGCAATTGAATTTAACGACCAAGTAAGACGTTCAGCATACTCTTTTGAGTTAGTAGGTAATCAGTTAAAACTATTTCCTGTACCTAAAAACGGAGGTAAGTTATTTTTTGAGTATTATAAAAACACAGATAAGAGGTATATAGATGATTCAGTAATGCTAGGAGGAGGATCAGCAGGATCTTCTTACGGAGGTTCTACAAACTCAAATAACATTATTACTAATATATCAAACGTACCGTATTCAAACCCGGTATATTCAGATTTTAATGCTCCAGCAAAAGCTTGGGTATATAATTACGCAGCAGCAGTTGCTAAGGAAATGTTAGCTTACATAAGAGGTAAGTATACATCGTTACCGGTACCTGGATCTGAAGCTACTTTAAACCAAGCAGATCTATTACAAGATGCTAGAACAGAAAAAACAGGTTTGATAGAAAGTCTTAGAGCTAATTTAGCTTCTACTAATATGACTTCTCTATTAGAGGCAAAAGCAAGTGAAGCTAAATTCCTAAACGACACTCTACAAGGTGTACCAATGATGATATACGTAGGATGATAAAATTACTAAATATATTAACCGAAGAGGAGTATAATACATACCAAGGTCTAGTAAGAATTACTATTAGCCCTGATGTAACTATACAAGAAACAGGTGAACTAATGAGAGCTTTACCAGGAGTTATAACAGTAACCCAGGTATCTCACAATGATGCTAATAATACAGCAGTAATGAAGATGAAAATCATTACAAAACAACAAGCTGAACCAGCTTTTGCTAAATTGAAGCAAGTTTCGTTATCAAAAATCCCTCAAATAGCGAAATTTGAGTTTGCACCTAAAACAATTGAGGTAAAATGATATTTGGAAGTACAAGAGACTTTGGATTACTAACTAATATAGGTAGAGAACTACTCAAAGATATAATTGAGCAAGAGATTCTATACTATAAATTTAGTGTAGAAGATACTGAAGCTAATCTTTACGGAGAAGCTCTTACAAAGTCTTTCTGGGATGCAGTAAAACTAAACTGTTTTATTACTAGAGGCGATCAAGTAGTTACAGATGATGACTTTGGACCTGATTTAACAAGAGAGGCATCTTTTGCTTTCATAAGACAGGACTTAGTTGATGTAAATGTAGTACCAGAAGTAGGTGATATACTACTTTGGCATGAAAACTACTACGAAGTTGACACAGTTGTAGAGAATCAACTATTCTTAGGTAGAGATAGTAGCTATAATTTCACAGAATATGGATCTAGATTCGGAAGTTCTGTATCTATTATAGTTAAATGTCACCTAACAAGAGCAGAAAAGGTAGGAATAACACAAGTAACCATATAATAGATGTCTAATAATAAACCTATACCTAAAACACAGTTAGAGATTGCACAAAGTCATGTGGATCCGTTACTGAATACAGGTAAATCGCCATCTGTTGATAATAAAAGAAGAGAATTACAGAAAACTGTAAAGAATGATGATGTAAAACAGTTCTCTTTAGGGTTAAAAGACATAGACGAGACTATATTCTACTACTTTACTAAAGTAATAAGACCATCAGTAATACAAAATGGTATAAAAAAAGAAGTTCCATTGCTATACGGCTCACCAGAACGTTGGGCAGCAGTACAGAAAGATGGTTTCTATAGAGATAAAGGAGGAAAAATACAAACTCCTTTGATAATGTTTAAAAGAGACTCTGTAGAAAAGAATAGAAGCTACGGAAACAAGTTAGATGCTAACAATCCATTAAATTACGGAGTATTTGAAAAGAAGTTTTCTAAGAAAAACGTATATGACCGCTTCAGTTTATTAAATAATAGAGATGAAGTTAAAGAATTCTACGCAGTAGTTATGCCAGACTTCGTAGATATCACATATTCCTGTATAATCTTCACAGATTATGTAGAACAGATGAATAAATTAGTAGAAGCTATCAACTTTGCATCAGATTCTTACTGGGGAGACCCGGAAAGGTTTAGTTTTAGAGCAATGATTGATAGTTATGCACAAACTACAGAGTTAGCAGCCGGTAATGACCGTACTGTAAAGACTACTTTTACTATAAAGTTGTTAGGACATATAGTTCCTGACTCTATAAATGCAACTGTGAGAGGTATGAATAAATTTTACTCTAAATCTGCAGTTAACTTCGGTTTTGAAATGGTTTCTAATATCGAAACACAAACAGCCACACAAGCCGTGAAAGGAAAAGCAAGATTTTACGATAAAGCAAGTGAGACTTTAAATTTAACAACAATCGAAGAGTCTATGACATCAGAACAAAAAGCATACGTAACATTACAGAAAGTAATTACAAGTAATTCTGTAAATACAACAGTAAATACAGGAGCAAAGACACTAACCTTTACAGGACAGCAGTTAGCTGAGACTCCTGCAGGGTTCCCTCCATTAAATAAATCTAATTTTCAAGTATTTATTAACGGTATGATTGTTGAAACAGATGCAATCGATACAATAGAGCAAGTAGGTGGTAATTTAGTAGTTACTTTTAACAGTACATTAGGTTTTGCCATCGCTTCTACTGATGAATATACTTTAATTGGAAAATTAGCATAAGATGGCATTAATACAGTGGAAACAGATTAGTCCTCACCTTAGTGGATCTGGAGATTTAACAGGTTCATTGAATGTATTAGGTAGTTTTACCCTAAACGGACAGCCTATCTCTACTATTGATGCTTCTGTCTTTAATAAAACAGGATCTTACGCATCAGCTACTACAGATATACATATAACAGGGTCTTTTAGATTAAAACTAGATGGAGTTTCGAAGTATTTTGCAGTAAATGTAGACGGTAAAGATAAATTCAAAGTAAATGAACAAGGTGTTGTTGTTTTACATCCTTTTTCAGTACCCCCTACACCGGTTACAGGTAGTATATATTATGGAGCAGATAATGCTTTTTATTTTGGATTGTAAAATTAACTATATTTATTAATAACGAAAATTAATTTAAAAACATAACATGGCACAGTGGAAAAAACTCGTCGTTTCTGGTAGTAATATAAGCCAGTTAGTAAACGACTTAAATTACGCAAGAAACGGAGTGGCTAACCAGTCCATTACCGGTTCATTTAGTGGTGATGGTTCAGGTTTAACAGGCTTATCAGCTGATTCAGTAGCATTTGCTAACATCACAGGTAAACCTACATTAGTATCTGGATCTTCTCAGATTACAATTTCTCAAACTACAGGATTTACTGCTTATACAGCTTCTGTTGATAGTGCAATCTCGGGATTAGATTCTCAGATTACAGCTATTGAAGGTACTGGTTTAACAGCAGGTAAAGGTATAGTAGTTTCTGGTACTATTGGCGGTAATAACTTACAGGTTTCTGCTTCAGTAGACGGAACTTCTATCGAATTTGATGGTAGTAACAAAATTAGCTTAAAAGCTACAGCAGTAACTGCAGGTTCTTACGGTAGTGCTACAGCAATCCCTACATTTACAGTAGATGCTGACGGTCGTTTAACTGCTGCCAGTACTGAAAACATTAGCACTACATTAAACATTTCTGGTTCTACAGGAGGAGGTTCAGTAGCTTTAGGTAATCAAACATTATCTATCGTAGGTACAGCTAATGAAGTAACTGCAGCTGCTTCTGGACAGACAATTACTATTGGATTACCAGATAATGTAAACATTGCAGGTAATTTATCAGTACAGGGTAACTTAGATGTACAAGGTACTGTAACAAACATCAATACAACTAACTTAGATGTAGAAGATGCTTTCATATTATTAAACTCTGGTTCAGCAGCAACAGCAGATTCAGGTTTCGTATTCGGTGGTTCTAACGGTACTGCTCAATCAGGTGCTGGTTTAATTTGGGATGCTAGTTACAACAGCAACGACGGACGTCTTGCAATTGTTGGTAACATGGCTTCTAATGCAACAGGAGCACAAACTCCATCTTACTATGTAGGAGGTGTATTTGCGGGTACTTCAGCAGATGCTGCTACAGCAGAAGCAGATCACGTTGGAAACATTAGAGTAGAAGGAGAAGATATATTTATTTACGTATAAAATAAAATAAAGTTATGGGGTTATTAGATAAGATTGGAGGTAAACCAAGTAAGCCTGAATCTCAATCCGGGTTTACAAAGAAGGAGATCGAGTTTTTACTCGCAAAACTTCGAACAGCAACCTATAAAGGTGATGAATTCGAAGCCTTCTATAACATCTGGGTAAAACTAACAAACGAATTAGAAAAAAACAATTAGTAGTGAAGGGACCTTAATAGGTCCTTTTGCTATTTATATGTACATTATAGGCCCGAAAGGGAAGTGGGCACCGCACATTGGTGTAACCAACCGTAATAGTAACACGAATGCCAAACTGGAAAAAACTCATTGTAAGTGGGTCGAGTGCACACTTATATAATCTTAATGTAGCTAGCGCTGTAACTGCTTCGTACTTCGTAGGAGACGGTTCAGGTTTAACTAATGTAAATTCTACAATATCAGAACAAGCTACTGTATCAGATTCTTTTACTAGCACCTTAACTAAGGTAGTTAATCATAATTTTTCATCTAAGAACCTTGTTATAAGTGTTTATGATGAGAATGACAATCAAATTATTCCGGCTACTGTTAATCTAACAGATAATAACAACGTTACTATTACATTTAATCAACTAACAACAGGTACAGTTGTAGTTGCTAAGGGAGGACATATTGTAGGAGGTAATGCTAAAATAGATCAAGTAACAACTGTTACAGATACTTTTACAAACGCTACTTCTAAAGTAGTTACCCATAATTTTAACACTAGAAACATATTAGTTTCAGTTTACGATAATCAGTATAACCAAATTATACCACAATCCGTAAATGTAGCTAACTTAAATACGGTAACCGTTACTTTTAATCCTGCAACAACAGGATTTGTAGTAGTCGGTAAAGCTGGACATATTGTTTCTGGTTCTGCCGCCGATGCTACAAAGTTAGGTGGTCAATTACCGTCGTATTACCTTAATTATACCAACTTTACAAATATACCATCTACTTCCTATAGACAAAATATAGAAGGTAGTGGACCTTTTACTATAACTCATAATTTATCTGAAGATTTCCCAGTAGTACAGGTGTATACTGCTCAGAGAGAGCAAGTATTACCGGCTAAGATATTATCTGCTTCAAGTAATGCAGTAGTATTAGAGTTTAGTACTTATATTTCAGGAAGTGTAGTAGTAAATAAGTAGATATTTATTAATAACGTAGCAAAAAGACTATAAAAGAAGAAAAACATGAGAATTGACAATCCAATAGGTATTAACGCCGCACTGACAGGATCCTTTAGTGGGTCTTTCTTTGGGAACGGAAGCGGCTTAACTAACGTAGCTGCCTCTAACGTAGAGTACGCAAACGTTCTTAATAAACCAACCTTATTATCAGGTTCAGCGCAAATCGCATCCCAGATATCTGGATCATTTGGTGCAGTTTCTGCATCATTTGCTACTAGGTTTGATAATCTAGGTACAGGTTTCGCTACTGATAGCGAATTAAGCAACGTTTCTTCTTCTTTAGCAGGTGATATTACAAATATCTACAACACTTATGCTACAGACACAGAATTAGCTAACGTTTCTTCTTCTTTAGCTTCCAATATAGCTAACATATATAGTACTTACGCTACAGATACAGAGCTCACTAACGTTTCTTCTTCTTTAGCTTCAGATATAGCTAACATATACAGTACTTACGCTACAGATTCTGAATTAGCAGTAGTATCTTCTTCTTTAGCTTCGAATATCGTAAGTATCAACAACACAATTAACGGTTTAGATAACACTTATGCTACCGACAGTCAATTAGCTGCACTTTCTTCTTCTTTAATTCAAGTTGACAGTGAAATTAACACAAGAATTACTAACGTTTCTTCTTCTTTATCCTCTGATATAATTGGGGTTAATAGTCATCTAAACACTGTATCTGGATCTCTTGCAAATAGAATAGATAATATCAATACAGCGATAAATAACTTAGATAGTACTTATGCTACCGACGCTAGTTTGATATCAGTATCTAGTTCATTTGCTTCTACTACAAGTACAAACGTTCAAATAGCAAGAATCAACTCAGGATCATTTGCTACTAGGATTGATAATATCAATACTACAATTAATAACTTAGGATCTACTTATGCTACAGATAGTGAATTAGCTTCTGTATCTAGTTCTTTTGCATCAAGAATTGTACCTATTGAATCATCAACATCAACAGCTACAAGTGTAAATAATACTCAAAATACTAGATTAGCTGCTCTAGAAGCTGCAACAGGGTCTTATCAAGCAGGTTTAACATTTAATGATACTGCTGGACAAGCTGGAATCAACTTTACAAATACTAGCGGGACAATAACTGCAGTAGCAACTGGTTTAGGAACTACAGATAATGTAGTATTTAACGACGGTACATTTAACGGAAACGTTAGAATAGACGGAAGTCTTTTTGTATCAGGATCTAGTATCTCTTTGAATGTACAAAATCTATCATTAGCTGATGCCTTTTTACATTTGAATAGCGGTAGTACTAACTCTAACCCTGATATGGGTTTTGCAGGAAACTATAATGACGGTACTTACCATCATGCAGGTTTCTTTAGAGATGCTTCCGATGGTACGTGGAAAGTTTTCCAAGGATATGATCCTGAACCAGATGCAGACATTTATATTAATACTGCTCACGCTTCTTTTGAACTAGCACCATTCCAAGCTTCTAAAGTTACTGCAACATCTATAACAGGATCTTTATCCGGTAATGCTTCTACAGCTTCTAAATTAGCAACTGCTAGAACAATTACATTAGGTGGTGATTTAACTGGTAACGTTTCTTTCGATGGATCTGCAGGTGTAACTTTAACAGCTACTATTGCAGCTGATTCAGTTGCTTTAGGAACTGATACAACAGGTAATTATGTAGCAAGTTTAGTAGCAGGCACAGGTATTACTTTAGCCAATAACACAGGCGAAGGAGCTACACCGACAATTACAAACTCTGCTCCTGACCAGACAGTTGTATTAACAGCAGGATCTAACGTAACTATAACCGGCACTTATCCTAGCTTTACAATTGCATCAACAGATACAAATACTACATATACAGCATCTACAGGTTTATCTTTAACAGGGACAGCTTTCAGTATTGATAGCTCAGTAGTAACATTATCGGGAGCACAGACATTAACAAACAAGACAATTAATGCTTCTCAATTAGTAGATGCTTCTGTAACTAACGCTAAATTAGCCAATACTTCTGTAACAGTGACAGCAGGAACTGGAATGAGTGGAGGCGGAGCTGTAGCATTAGGATCTTCTGTAACGTTGACTAACGCAGGTGTAACTTCTAACGTAGCAGGAACCGGGATTAGCGTTGATCAAGGAACTGGAGCTGTAACAATTACAAACTCAGATAGAGGTTCATCTCAAAATATATTTAAAAATATAGCAGTAGCAGGACAGACTACAGTAGTAGCTGATACAAATGATGATACTTTAACTTTAGCTGCAGGCAGTAACGTAACAATTACAACTAACGCTTCTACAGATACAATCACAATTGCTGCAACCGATACAAATACAACATACTCTGCTGGAACAGGTATTACATTAACAGGCACTACATTTAGTAATGCTGGTGTAACTTCGATTACTGCTGGAACAGGAATAAGTGTTAATGCAAGCACAGGTGGTGTAACTATTACAAACAGTATAAACAATACTAACCAGTTAACTAACGGCGCAGCATACATTACAGCTTCTTCTACTGATACACTGACCAATAAGTCGGGTAACATTTCACAATGGACTAACAACTCTGGATATATTACAGCTTCTTCTACTGACACACTAACTAATAAGTCGGGTAACATTTCACAATGGACTAATAACTCTGGATACCAAACTTCATCAGGTACTGTTGCTAAAGTAGATAATACAGTATCAGGTACTAACTCAGCAGATTTAGTTTACGGTAATATGGCAGATAATGACCAGTTCCGTATCAGAATAGGAGGTACATCTTCAAATGCTGGTTTCGTAGAAATTGCAACAGCAGATGACGCTACTGAACCAATTTATGTTCGCCAATATACAGGAGTATTTAGTTCATTATCTAGAACAGCTGCGTTATTAGACGGTTCTGGTAACACTACATTCCCTGGAGATGTTACAGCATACTCTTCTGACGAAAGATTAAAAGAAAATATAAAAAATATACCAAACGCATTAGATAAAGTATTATCTTTAAATGGTGTAACTTTTGACTGGAAACAAGAAGCTTTCGATGCAGGATTCAATCCTAAGATCAAAGAAGGTGATGCTGGAGTATTAGCACAGCAAGTACAGGCAGTATTACCACAAGCAGTTAAACCAGCTCCTTTTGACTTAGACGAAAACGGAGGATCTAGATCAGGAGAGAATTACTTAACTGTTCAATACGAAAAATTAGCTCCATTATTTATCGAAGCAATAAAAGAGCAACAAAAACAAATTGAAGAATTAAAAGCAGAATTAGCAGAACTAAAAAATAAATAAAATGGGTTTACAGTTAAATGTCGATCTAGAGACGAGCCTAGGACCTTCACAAGAGGTCTATGCTCGAATAGAAGGCATCAGTTATAATAAGCTTACCGCAGCAGTAATGTTTCAAATTACATACTGGGTAGATAGAAACCATGCAATAAAAGCCACTAGGACTTTTTTGGATGAAGGACCAAGAAATATGGTTGGGTTAATATATGATAAAGTAATGTATTACCCAGACGGAAGCACAGAAGAAGTAGAAATACTTTTACCGCAATACCTAGACATATTTGCAGTAAACGAAGAAGAAGTAGATATTCCTATATACGAAACTAAACTAGTAAAAAGAGAAGTTCCGTATGTAAGTTTTGACGAGAATGGAGAGGAAGTAACTTTATACAGAACTATAACTGAAGAGAAACAAGTTCAAGTAGGAGTTAAAAAAGAAGTAAAAAAAGTAATTGATTACGGGGTTTCAAATAGATTAGCAGAATTCGCTTACGATGCTTTAAAAGTAGAATTAGCGAAATGGTTTCCTAAAGATAATATCGAAACAGTAAAATAAAATGTCAAGAAAAACGTACGGTGCATCGAATATAAATTGGGGGTCTTTTGACGAATGGTCAAACTCCATTTCTTCAGACAGCAATGTTTCTATAGCTACTGCTATGAATAATATGTATCCGTCGAATACATCTCCGTTTAGTGCAAGTGAAATAAGAAATAGTACAATCTTTAAAGGAACAATTCGCCCGCAAACTGGAGGAACTGTTGCATTAACTGCACCTTATACAGTTACTGCTACAAGTAGTAATATAACCGTTCAAAACGTTTTTTTAAATGCCTATAACATTACTATAGTAGCAACAGCTACATACCCTTGGACATTTCATTCATGGAGATCAGCATCAGGCGCAGGCGGTGTACAGATATCAGCTTCATCTACCTTTACTATTACTAACGGAACTGATGCAGATTATTCTGACTACTGGGCTTACTTTACAACTACCCACTCGAATCCTTTCGCATAATAGTTGGATATATAAATAAAAGTTCGTAATTTTAATAATTAATTGACTTAGTTTTGAAAGTAATTTGGGTTTTAGAAAATATAAAAAATGATGAGAGAATCTACGGAAAACTAAACACTCTCATGCTCATTGCTTCTATACAATTATGGAAGAAAAATCACCCTACTCACAACTGCGTGATGTACTGTGATAAACTAACCCTACAGTATTTAGAGCGTCTCTCTATTACTCATTTATGGGATAGTATAGAAGAATACACCCATACAAGAAACATTGATAGAAACGTATTCTGGGCGGCTAGTAAAGTGGGAGTTCTTTCTCAACAAACAGAGCCGGTTATCCTTATGGATAATGATACGTTAGTCTATAAACCTATTGCACACCTTTTAGAAAAAGATACAACATATGTATGTAATCTAGAGAAAGGAAGAGGTTACTATCCTACAGGATATGATGAGATAATAAAAAAACTTAGCTACCGTCCTCGATGGAAAACAGACTCAGCTTGTGTAGCTTTCTTACACCTTCCAGATCCAGAATTTACTAGATTGTATGCTAATATGAGTTTAGATATGATGGAAGAACTTACAGCTTTAGGAGCACCGAATTCACAGTATTTAATCTTTTCAGAACAACTACTTCTTCGACATCTCTTAGAGATAAAAAATAAACCATTAAAAGGGCTAATCAGGACTTACTGGGATTGTCAAGCATGGCAATGGGGTGAGGATCACGAAAACGGTATATGGACTTTTGAGGAATCTCAACAATACTTTAAACATTACGGACCTTTAAAATCTTGGATTATAAAGAATGAAGGAGATCAGAATTACGAAAGGGAAATAAAAGAGTTGGAAAATTGCGTAAATATGCCTAACTTAGACCTATCGTTTATGACGGTAATGTAGATGTCAATAGTAGATTTAAAATACATACAAGAAAAAATAACTACTAATAACGGAACCCCAGTAGACTATAGATGGACGCATGGCGCAACAGATAAACATCTCGGAGACGGCTTATTAGTTTATAGCATCATACAGATGATGCGAGCAAAGGTATGTGTATGTATTGGGTCTGGTAGCGGGTTTATTCCCCGTATAATGACACAAGCTCGAATTGACTTATATAACCAAGGTATTTTTGAAGGAAATGGAGACTATAATTGGGGTGACATCGGTGTTACTTATCTCATTGACGCTTGTAATGGTATTGGCGGTCCTAACGATTTGGATAATGAAGAATCATTCTTCCGGAAGACGTTTTATCCTAGGTTTATCAAATCGACTTCTGTCGACGCCTATTATGACTTTTTTGTTAAACAAGATATTCAAATAGATTTTTTATTTATAGACGGTGATCATTCTTACGAAGGAGTTAAGAAAGATTTTGAACTCTATTCAACAATACTAAAGAAAAACGGTATAATTGCAATTCACGATACAGATAAGAAGTATGAAGAATCTTTAATTATATCAGAAGATGCTAAAAAAGATCATCATAGTTTCTCTGGACCTTCTAAATTAATAACAGAGCTTGGACCAGAATGGCGTCTTTTCAACTTCTTTAATGAAGGTATAGTAAAAAATAAACCATCTTCTACAGGTATAACTCTTATTCAACATGCTTAATTTAGTAACAGTCGTAGGACGAAATACTCACTTACTTCCACATATGTTAAAACATTACGAAGGTAAGGTTGATAAGATTTATGTAGCTGTTTACCGGCAAGATGAAAATGACGGAGTACTTAAAGAAGTTTTAGATTTAGGAATTAAACCCTATATTGTTATTACAGATGAAAAGTACAACTGGGAAAGAGTAACCGCTGTTTATAACTTTATAAAACAGACTAAACCTAACGACTGGTGGATAGTATCTGATGATGACGAACTACAAGTTTACCCGTATGAGATACCAGACATAATAAAGGAATGTGAAAAGTATAAATACGATTTTGTAACAGGAGGTTTTTTAGACAGGATAGGACCTGACGGAATCTTTCCGGAAGTTACTAGAGATACGGATATACATTCTGCTTTCCCTTATGCAGGTTTTTTTAGATATCCTATGTCTCATGCTTGTCCAAATAAGGTAACCCTTATGAAAGGATATCAGGATATATGCTCAGGTCAGCATTATGCTATATTTAAAGACGGAACTAACAGTTGGGGAAAAGCACATCCAAAAAGATTTCCAGTAGAAGAAGTCTTTACACAGGTTCATCATTTCAAATGGGATTCTACTTGTATACAAAGAATCAAAGAAGTAGCAGAAATGGATCAACCTTGGGCATATTCTCATGAGTATTGGGTTATGTATGATGCAATCCGCATTTTCGGCTGGAAAATTGATATATGTAATCCAGAATTTAAAGTTGAAAAATTGAATAATTTTTCGTATATTGATTATATGGATTACTCTAAATGGAATCTATTAAGAGATAAAATTGTTACAATATGAGCAAAACGCTAAAACAAGACGAATTAGATCTAATCGCTTTAGAAGAAAGAAAGGTTAGAGCTTTAGAAAAGATTGCGGCATCTATGGATGCATTAACTATTTGGTTTGAAGAAGTAGATAAAGATGACTGGAGCGAACGTATCCAATTCTACTTAACTGAATTCCATAAAATGGCGCAACCAAAAGATCCAACAATAAATGGATAAACTTGGTATTATAGTACCTTATAAGAATAGACCTCAGCAGCTTTTTGATTTTAAATTAAAGATTTCTACTTACCTTACTGAACTTAATATCAACTATGAACTCATTATCGTAGAACAAAATGATACTAAAAGTTTTAATAGAGGTAAATTACTTAACATAGGATTTCAAAAAGCTAAAGCTTTAGGGTGTACCTACGTGTGTTTTCATGACGTTGATATGCATCCTGTGAAGGTAGATTACAGTCCAGTAGATAAACCAACTCAATTAGCTAATAGATTTGTATACGAAGAAGGTGTGCAAAGAACTATTACAGATGATTATTTTGGAGGAGTTACTCTATTTCCTATTTCACAATTTGAAGATATTAACGGATATTCAAATGAATACTGGGGATGGGGCTTTGAAGATAATGACTTATTAGCTAGATGTCGAGAAAAAGGTATACCTCTTGGAAACAAGTTTTATAAGCAAAACGGAGTTAACGGTATAGGAATAGAATTTAATGGAGAAACTTCTCTTGTTAGATTTCCTAATGTCTGTAACTTTAGAAAACCTTTGACGATCTATACTACATTTAAACCGTATAGAGTAAAAACTACACCAACAGAAATTACAGATGAGTTTGCAATCTACTCAATCCCAGGACAGGATCTAAATCTATCTTATAATTCATTCAATACTTATAAATTCGAAACTTTTAATAAGTACGGAGAGCCTCATTCTATACATACTAAAAACTTACCACCAATAGCCTGTAAGAGTATTGTTACAATCAACCCAAGAACTAAGCAAATAGAGTTTTATTTGAATGGAGAAAAAATAGGTAGAAAAGGAATTAAAGACTTACTATATCCTTACTGGGATGAAAAGTATATGTACTTAGGAGTTGGTAATCCGCTACGTGAAGAGAAGCAAAAATACTTTTATGGATACATTACAGAATTTGCTATCTTTAGTAGAGAGTTAAACACAGCTGAAATCAAAACATTAAATAATAACTCAAGGTATGGGTTGACTCAAGAGTTTGGAGAGTATTCTCCTCAAACAGATCTAGAAGTCTACTACGACGGAAGACATACAATTGGGAGTAACATAAAAGACCTCTCAGGTAATAACAACGATGGTCAACTTATTGACTGTAGTTTAGTAGAAACCTACCAACCTCAAGAATACACCCAGTTAGTACCTAGTAGAAGATATAGTACTTTTGAAGTATTAAAGCATAAAGAAAATGGTTATAAAGATGGCTATTGGGTTAACTGGGCTAGTAGAGAAAACCAAATGAGATACTATGAAAAACTTAAAGACGGCTTAACTTTAGACTCCGATGGTCTAAGTACATTACGTTATAAAACAATTTCGAGTAAAAACAAAGATAATTATCACCACTTAGTAGTTACGTTATGACAAAGCATAAATTGGGGGTATGTGTTCCTTATCGAAATAGAGAGTTACATTTACATGAATTTATACCTAAAGTAGGAAAGTATTTAAAAGACCAAGGTATAGATTTTCAAATGTACTTTTGTCATCAAGTAGATGATAAGTTATTTAATAGAGGTGCTACAAAAAATATAGCTGCAAAGCATGCATTCGAAGACGGATGTGATTATATAGTGTGGCATGATATTGATATGATCCCAGAAGAGGATTGTGACTATTCATATCCCGAAAATGGACCACGACATATTGCTACTAAGATTTCACAAATGGACTATCAACTTAAGTATCATGAATACTTTGGTGGAGCAGTTTTATTTACTAAAGAACATGTAGAGGCTACAAATGGATATTCTAATAACTACTGGGATTGGGGAATGGAAGATGACGACCTTTTTTGGAGATGTCATGTAGAAGGTTTAACACGAGTTACATATCTAGGACCTCAACCATTAAAGCAAAAGTACTGGAGATTTAATGGAGAAGATTCGTATATAAAAATTCCTTTTCATAGAGAGATGAGAGGGTTAACAGCAGGTAGTCATACTATTTCAGTACTAACACGAGCATTCCAACAACCAGAAAAGAACCCTATATTTCTATTAGGTGATGTTAATAATAAGTATGTAGAATACCCTATTTTCAGACTACCAGGATATGATTACGGTATTTCCTTTAATAATTCTAGAGCTATGACTCTAACTTTTTGGAATAACTTTGATGCACATAATTACATGTGGGTTAAAAGATATGATAATCAGTGGAGCTGGGTTACAGCAGTTATAAACGAAAGTACAAAAACTGCTCACTTCTACCTAAACGGAACGGAAGTAGATTCTAAAGGAGGCTTCGGAAGCCCTTCTCCATTAGAGTGGGAAGGTAAATTAAAAAGTTATGGAATAAACTCTGCTTACCTAGGTATGACTCCTTCGCTAGAAGAAGGTAACCCTGTAAAGTATTTTAAAGGAGATATTGCCAAAGTATTTGCTTGGAAGCGAGCTTTATCTCCTGCAGAGGTAGCTTCTATGCATCTAAATCTACCTAAAGGTGATCTTATTTTAAACTTAGATGCAGATTATCCTAGAACAACAATTGAGTGTTACGGAGTAGAAGAAAAAGAAGACATTTTCAGAATACCTAATTCAATTATACCTTATAGAGTAGAAGGTAAATTTAGATGTTTACCACACCCAGATGAGGGAATCGTAAACGGTAGGTTTGTGAAAGGAGAGACTACAGCTGCAAACGAAAGACGTTATGTACTACAGATGCAGCAAGGAGAAGTTAACTATAAAGAAGACGGAATAAAACAAGTTCAATATACCCTAGTAGAAGAAAAGCAATTAACTCCTTGGGCTAAAATGTTAAATATAACCCTATGAGTTTACAAGAAGTAAAAAATAAACTAGATGGAGTAGGATGTGGGTTTTGTTTAGCAAAATGGACTCAAGTTACTATGCACTTAGGAATGGGAATGACACACTCTTGTCACCACCCATCACCACACAAAATACCTTTAAAGGAGGTAGAAAGAAATCCTTCTGCTCTACATAACACTTCCTATAAAAAGCAGAAGAGGAGAGAAATGTTAGAAGGAGGAAAACCAGAAGAATGTAACTATTGCTGGAAAGTAGAAGAAAGTTCTAATTCATTTTCCGATAGAGTTTTTAAATCTTCAGAACCATGGTCATTAGATCAATTTAATAAGATAAAAGATAGCCACTGGAGAGAAGATTACAATCCAAGATATGTAGAAGTATCTTTCTCAAATACCTGTAACTTCAAGTGTGCTTATTGTGGGCCACAGTATTCATCTAAATGGGTAGAAGAGATTGAGAAACACGGGGCATACCCAACTAGCTACAATTTTAATGATATTAGTAACATACAGGCAAGAGGAGAGATGCCATATAAGCATTCCGAAATTAACCCCTATGTAGAAGCATTTTGGAAATGGTGGCCGGACTTGTATAAAGATTTACATACCTTTAGAATTACAGGAGGTGAACCTTTATTATCAAAAGATACTTTTAAAGTTTTAGAATATATACAAGATCATTACCATAAGAATCCAAATCTATCTTTATCGATCAACTCTAACCTTGGCGTTCCGGATAACCTAATTGATAGGTTTATTGAAATTGCTAAAGACCTTTGTGAAAATGATAAAGTAAGAGAATTAACTATCTTCACTTCAGTAGAAGCAAAAGGTGCTCAAGCAGAGTATACAAGGTATGGATTAGAGTATGATAGATTCTGGAGTAATGTAGATAAAATACTAACGGCTTTACCAAAAGTTACTATTAATATCATGGCAACATTTAATGCACTTTCTGTATTTAGCTATGATGAGTTAATAGATAAGACTTTTGAGATGAAAAAGAAACATGCTAATGGACAAAGGTATTGGATATCTGCTTTACAGCTAGATACATCTTACTTGAGGTGGCCAACACATCTTTCTGTTAAGATATTAGAACCGGAACATAAAACATTAATTTTGAAGTCTGCAGAAAAAGCCTTATATTACGGTATAAAGGAATTTACTAAAGACAATTACGGATTCTCTAATGTAGAGATTCAAAAAATAAAACGCATCTACGATTATGCTATTTCAGAAGATACATTCGATATAGAGAGAAATAGAAAAGATTTTGTTATATTTGTAGACGAATTAGATAAAAGAAGAGGAACTAACTTTCTAGAGACATTCCCTGAACTAAACGAATTCTATGCTAAAATTAAATAAAGGGGAACCGTGGGTATTTTGGCCAAGTAGTATATGTGATACCTTCCCTGAAAATCCGGGAAATAAAATACTAAGAGGAGATTGCTATTTTGAGTTTGATATTAGGTTTACGCTAAAAGAAGAACCTATAGAAAGAAAAACAATCTTTGCCCTACTTCCTAAATATACAGGATTGGACATACATTCAGAAGGAATGGTTTTTGCTTATACTACAGAAGAAGAAACTTCATATACCAACCTACCTTCTTTGATTAAGAAAGGAGAGGAAGTATTAGTAACAGTAGAACACCAACCAAATAAGTATTTAAGAATATTTATTGATAAGAAATTGATTGAGGAAATTAATTTAGATAATAAGGTTTTTGGAATAGATAATAGCCCGCATATTATATTTGGCGCCGGCAATTTCCCTAAAAATAACTTCAACCTTAATTATGTAGATTTAGATCTTCATGAATTTATATTAAAAGGAATAACAGGAGTCATATCTCATCATACTTTTGAAGAGTTTATATTTGATAAGTCTGTTGATATTTCCGGTAACCTAAATTTTATACATAAATTATAATGGGAGTTTTCGCAAAAAAGGACGATGAATCGTTCCAAGAATATAGAGAAAGGGTTATAAATAAACTATCCCAATCCTTTTGTGGTGCTAAATGGTACAATGCTACCATATGGTTAGGTAACGGTACAACAGCCAGTTGTCATCACCCACCTGCACATAAGATACCTTTAGAAGAAGTTGCTAAGTCATACAAAGCAATTCACAACACTACCTACAAGAAAGCTATTAGAAAGCAAATGATGGAAGGTGAAAGACCTAAAGAGTGTGAATACTGTTGGAAGATAGAAGACTTAGGACCTGATAAAGTATCAGATAGGGTATATAAATCAGTAATCTATACAGATGAGGAATTAAAAGAAGCTAAAGGTAGTTTAGGTTATACAGAAGATGTTGACCTTAAGACACTTGAGATTGCTTTTGATCCTAATTGTAATTTTGGATGCTCTTACTGTAATGCTTCTTTTTCGACTACATGGCAAAATGATATAAAGAAGTTTGGACCGTATCAGAACTTAGTCTCAGACGGCGCTGGAGCCTTTCAACACGATGGAAGACATGCAATGCCTTATGGAAGAAAGAATGAAGGTAATCCCTATATCGAAGCATTTTGGAAATGGTGGGAAGCAGAATTACAATTCTCTTTACGAGAGTTAAGAGTAACTGGAGGAGAGCCTACTATGTCTCCTGACTTTTGGAAGTTAATGGATTGGTGGAAGAAAAACCCACAATGTGAAGTACCATTTGCAGTAAACTCGAACTTAGGTCAAAAGAAAGAACTATTAGATGCTCTTATAGATGCTACTCATAGTTTTAAAGAATTTAATTTATATACATCTTGTGAAGCTACAGGTCTACAAGCTGAGTATATTAGATACGGACTTGAGTGGAAAACTTGGTTACAAAATATGTACCGAGTTAACGAAGAAGCAAATGTGAAATCTGTAAACGTAATGATGACTATAAACGGATTATGTTTATTCTCAATTACAGAATTTATGGATGAGATGTTAAAATTAAAAGCAAAGCATGGAGCTCATGCAGCTATAATGTCGTTCAACATATTACGTTTCCCTTCATTCCAGTCTATTGTAACACTTCCTGTTTATATCAGAATGGAGAGAGCAGCTCATATTGAAAAATGGTTAGAAGCAAACTGGAAAGGAGGCTCTAACGGATTATTAGATATGGAAAGAGACGGTATACTTAGGATGGTAGAATATATCAAACAGGTAGATACAGGTCATGCGTTTACTTCATCTTTAGAGAGTAGAGAAAGAGATTTTAAATCCTTCTACGCACAATATGATGTTAGACGAAACAAAGACATTATTAAAGCATTCCCAGAAATTAAAAGATGGTGGGATACTATACCAGAGACTAAGCTTGATGCCTTAAAAGAAGTCATAGACGGAGATGATGCTAAATCGAATAGATATGTACATGATGTTTTAAAGAAAGCTAAAGAAGAAGGATGGGTGCTTAATCCACAATGGCATAACCCAGGTTCACAAGAGTATATAGAACCAGATAATCAACAACAAGACGATATGATTGACTTGATTGATTTATTAAAGAAGGAATCTGATCCAAACGGACCAGGTATAAAGCATAGACTAATATGAAGTTCGGATTCGACAAATATGTAGAGATAGAAGGTACAATTACAAAGTACCCTATACCTAATGCTTTAGTAAAAGCTAGTCAAGTACCCTGTACTCATGGAGAATTGAGAAAGTATAATGTATATAGTACTTTATTTAAACAAGATCTTAATTACAAAGGTTTTGGATACGGACACGATACGGTAGATAACCTTATAGAAGCAAATGAAAATTTTATATACCCTATATTAGTTACACATCCTGTGACTTTTGAAGAGATTAGTGATGAAAATATCTACAAATTTTCTAATAAACTTTTAGAAGCTATAAGAAAAGGGAAAGCTAAGATAGTATTAAGTTACCTATTTGAAGGAGATTTCTATAAAGAAGTTGATATAGAAGCTATAAATAAATTTGTAAAGAAGTACAGTCTTAAAAAGAATGACGTTATAGTATTAACAAATAACCTAAAGTACAATTATATAGAACCAGTTAACAGTAACTTTATAACGATAGTCTTTAATTATTTTTTAGTTAATCCATGGTTTACAAAGGAAGATTTTTTAGATGATAGTATTAACGAACAATCTGGTATTCTATTGCAGGAAAAATTAACATACTTAAGTACATATAAAAAACCTAAAAAATTTCTTTCATTAAACCGAAGACCTAGGTTACATAGAATTATATTATTTGCAGAAATAATGAAAGATTCTGTTCTAAAAGAGAGTTCTATAATAAGTCTTGGTAACAGTAATTTAGAATTTCTTAATCAAGCTGAAGGGACTTCTTGGTCTAAATGTTATGATGCTTTTATTTCAGAAGACTATCAACATAATAAACAATCAGGTATAGATTTTTTAAATAACTACGACAGTAGTAAAGATTATTTTGTAGATTCAAACTTAGAGTACAACTTAGCTTTTAATTTTAACGAAACATTACATCTAAATACATTTGTAAATGTACTCACAGAAACTTTATTCGAAAATGAAACAATTTTTTTATCTGAAAAAATATTTAAACCGATTTTAGGTTGTCAACCCTTTATAGTATTTGGCAATCCCGGCACAATTCAGGAATTAAAAAAGATGGGTTTCAAAACATTTGAAGAATTCTGGGATGAGAGTTATGATAACGAGTTAGATTTTTCTAAGAGATTAGAGAAGATAATCTCAATATTGAAAAAGCTAGCACAAAAAACAGATCAAGAGCTTTTAGAAATAACAAAACAAATGCTTCCAATTTTGCAACATAATTACGAACACATAAGATTCGCTGCAAGAGATGAAGTATGGCAATTAAAACAAACTTTAGATGAGCAATTTAACAAGCAACCATAAACAATCAGAACATTTTTGTGCTGCATTATGGATGCACCTACACGTTTTAAACGACGGTAGTACATATCCTTGCTGTATGACTCCGATGGAGAAGAAAAATAGTTTGGGTAACGTAAACGATACTTCACTTTTCGAAATTATGAATAGCGAGAAAGCTAAATCCATGCGAAAAGATATGTTAGAAGGAAAACCACTACCTGCTTCATGCACAAGATGTGTGAGTAAAGAAAGCTCAGGAATGACTAGTATGAGAGCTGGTATGAACCACCACTGGTATGATCAAATAGAAGACTTAGTAGAAAGTACAAATGAAGACGGAAGTATAGATGAATTAAGATTGCTGTATTGGGATTTTAGATTTAGCAACTACTGTAACCTAGCATGTAGAACCTGCTCTCCACTCTTTAGTACATCTTGGAATAAAGACTTTATAAAAGTATTTGGAGAAAATGCTGCACCCCCAGAACACCTAGGATTAATTAATCTAGACGGTGCTACAAACTTTTGGCAGAATATAGAAGAAACTATACATACAGCAAAAGAGATTCATTTTGCAGGAGGAGAGCCTTTGATCATGCCGGAACATTGGAAAGTTATAGAAATGTTAGAAGAGCGTAACCTGTATGATGTTAAGTTAAAATACTCTACAAACGCTACAATGCTTGAAAACAAAGGAAGAAACATAGTAGATATATGGAAGAAATTTAAACATGTACATTTAAGTTTGTCTATAGATGGAACTGGAGATCTTTTTGAATTAGTTAGACACAACGGTAAATGGCCTAAGACTAAAGAAAATTTATTGAAAATTGAAGAAGCAGGTATTGACTACTGGTTACACCCGACAATAAGCCTTCTTAATATATTTAGAATAGATGAAATGCATAGAGATTTTTTTGAAATGGGATTAATACCTATAGAAAAGAAAGCTCATGAAGAGTATGATTTTAATCCAAACTTTTACTTTACAAGTAGATTTCATATAAACCCAGTTTTCTGGCCTAATTATTATGCACTAGAAACACTTCCAAATGAATTAAAACAACTAGCAACTGAGAAGATAACAAAGTACGGAAAACAACTAGAAAAAGACCACGGTATTCCATTTTCAGGATGGGAAGGATTATTAGATATAATGAATAAAAAAGAAGGAAATCCAGAACAGTTTAAAAAGTTTATAACGGTTACTAAGGATTTAGATAAGTTACGTAATCAAGATTTTTTAAAATTGAACCCAGAATTTAAACCATACTTTTAATGAAAGGATTTATTTGGAATATAGAATCAACAGCACAGTTTAAAGACGTAATTAAAGACGATTATAGTAGAATTATATATGTCGATAGAAAAGTCAACGAACTTTATGGGGTAGAGATTGAGTATTTAACAGACCTTGAAAAGCAACTGACAGCAGAAGCGTTCAAAAAAGGTAAAACTGATATACATAAAGATGATGTATCTTATTATATTAATAACTACGGAGCTCGTGGAGATTGGAGTATAGAAGAACAAAAAGACGACCACTTAAAAATAGCAGTTTTTGGATGTAGTTTTACTTTTGGGGTAGGTCTACCGGAAAACAAAACCTGGGTAGCTCAATTTGTACAAAAATTACAGGTAGACAAACCAGTACAGTTGATCAACTTAGGATACCCTGGCGGTAGTATTGCAAAAAACTTAAAGCATTTTAAATACCTAACAGATATCTACAAAATAGATATGGCGGTATTCTTACTACCAACACATTGGAGAGAGGAATACGCAGAATACTACACATCAGATTACCCTGTTCACTATTACAACTTTATACCTAATTTTGCTCTAGAGTATCAAAAAGAAAAATGGGAACAGTACTATAGCTATTCAACAGACGGAACAAGATTTTATGATATGGTTAAGATGATTTCATACATAGAGCTTATCGCATCAGTAAATAATATTGAAACTTATTATAGTTCTTGGGACGAACAGACATTAAATTTTATTAGAGAGCATAAACTTGTGAAGCTTAATCAGATACTTCCTTATTTTAAATTTTTAGAAAATATGTTAGGACCTCATTTGAGTAATAAGTACGCTCGTGACGGTTCTCACCCCGGTATCGCTTCCCAAGATTTATTTTCAAGCGAACTAGTAGATCATATAGCTAGTAAAACATTAATACAGGGTATAACTAAAAAGATTAAAGTAATATGAAAATAGGTTTTATCGGTATTGGAAAGCTTGGTAAAGACGCTGCTGAGGTAATGGCTGAAAAGCATTATGTAGAAGGTTATGATATAAATAAAAACATCTCTATTGACAGTAATGTAAAAGTTGTAGAAAGTATTCAAGAGGTTTGTAAAGATAAACAGTTAATTTTTATAGCAGTTCCTACTCCGCACCATCCTGATTACGATGGTAGATACCCTACCTCTCATTTACAGAATAGAGACTTTGATTATACAGTTGTAAGAGAAGTTTTAAATGAAGTTAATAATTACACTAATAAAAGTCAACTAGTAGTACTAATTTCAACTGTTCTCCCGGGCACTATAAGAAGAGAGTTTATACCGTTTGTAGAGAATTTTAGATTTATATATAATCCATATTTGATCGCAATGGGAACTGTAAAGTACGATATGGTCAACCCAGAGATGTTAATAATAGGCACAGAAGATGGTACTGAGACTGGCGATGCTAAACTACTTACAGATTTTTATTCTACATTTATAAACCCTTCTACTAGAATTGAAATAGGTACTTGGGATGAAGCTGAATCAATAAAGATATTTTACAATACGTTTATATCAACTAAAGTTGCTCTTGTAAACATGATTCAAGATGTTGCTGAGAAAAATGGAAATATAAACACAGACGTAGTTACAGGAGCTTTAGAACGAAGCACCCAGCGCATCTTAGGCCCTGCGTATATGAAAGCCGGAATGGGAGACGGCGGCGGATGTCACCCTCGTGACAATATAGCACTAAGATTCTTATCTGAAAAACTTAGATTAGGTTACGACCTATTTGATTCTATTATGAAAGCTAGAGAAAAACAAGCAAAAAATCTAGCAAATAAGTTGGTTCTTTATGCAAAAGTTCATAAATTACCTGTAGTTATATTAGGTAAATCTTACAAACCAGGAGTACATTTCGAAGACGGATCTTCATCTATATTAGTAGGTTACTATGTAGAAGAACAAGGGTACGAGGTTCTGTACGACATTGAAGATCCAATACCAGCAATTTACCTACTAGCTCATTATAAGAAACATCATGATTTCGATTTTCCTAAAGGCTCAGTTATTATAGATCCATGGAGGGAATATAAATCAGATATTAACAGGGTTATACACTACGGGAATACTAGATTACTGAATGGCTAAAGCAATAATAATATCAGGACTACTTACTAACTTTTCAGATAACTTTATTAATTTTATAGAAGATTTAGGAGAAGAAGTAGACACCTACGTTCATAGTTGGAATACTCCTGAGAATCTAAGGTGGGTTAATAAGTTAATGAGGTATCAAAACAATACAAGGATTACTATTAACTTAGAGGTTCCAATGTATAAAGAGAAAAAGTACTTAATACTACACTCTACATATCAAGCTGCAAATTTAATACCAGATCTTTCTAAATACTCAACTATCATAAAATTTAAACCAGACCTAGAGACAAGACGCATAGAATACGATAAGAATGTAGAAAAGTATTTTCAAGAAGCAGCTATTCATGCACATCCTTTATTAGATGGAAGAAAGAAAGAAGACTTTATATACGGAAGGTATCTATATAAGACATTAGACGAGAGAATGTTTACTACCTACCCAGAAGGAATTGAGAAGTTATTTAAAAGAAGCTATACTGATTTTTTTGATGATATATATGCACTCAATTCTTATCTTGAAAAAAAGTATACACAGAAGTACGAAGGGAGCATCCTTTGGACTAATTATATAAAAGAAAGAAAGCTAGGAATAATACAAGACCTGACTCTCAAATTACCAAATTGTAAAAACTAAAAGTTATAAAAATGTCAACAGATCAAAAGTTACAACAAGAAGAGATTGATAGTATCAAAATGATACAGACTCAAAAGATTAAATTAAACGAAGAATTAGCAGCTATTTCGTTAGCAGAATTTGAATTGAATACTCGCAGACAAGCAGCTGAAAATTTTTATAATTCTTTGAAGGAAGCAGAAAAAAATATAGCTTCAGAGTTACAAATTAAATATGGATTTCAGAAAGTTCACCTTAATTTAGAAACAGGAGATATAACAGAAGCTTAAAAAATAATGAGTAGAGTGTTTCAGCTGAATACACCTATTTATATACGTAGTTAAATTAAATCTTTTGAAAAGGGTTTCGAATTTATTAAGATATTTATTTTAGAACCCAACTAACAAATAATAGAGACATGGCAGAA
>JACCEA010535416.1_pt1 | contig 26822 bp, 23 predicted proteins | sample 7449851 | NCBI WGS metagenome assembly JACCEA01 (sample SAMN15323453, study PRJNA562643) | freshwater metagenome | isolation source: river surface water | place: USA:Blue River Watershed | collected 2017-08-18
AATTAAAAATTTAGCAGTAATTAACACCGAGATTGCCAAAAGAAGCCAAGAAAATGAGACGCTTCGTCAAAAGCTCGAATCCAAAGGGGCGGAGGTGTTTGTGCAAGAGCCCAGCTTACCGCAGCGCAAGGCCGCGCCCAAGCGCGGCCTGATCGTTTTTTTGGCCATCCTGGCTTCCGGGTTTGCGTTGTTAATATTTGTGTTCATTCGCAAAGCTTGGGAATCTGCTGCACAAGAAAAAGAGGCGATGCAAAAAATCGCGTTAATTAAAAAAGCATTTCAATTCAAATGAATATTTCTAAATCCACCATCGCAATCATTGGTCTCGGCTATGTGGGTCTTCCGCTTGCAGTTGAATTTGGTAAGCACCGCAAAGTAATAGGCTTTGATATCAATCAACAACGTATTGCAGAGCTGCAATCTGGGCAAGACCATACCTTGGAGTGTAGCCCTGCACAATTAAAAGAGGCGCAATACCTTCAATACAGCAATCAGCTTGCTGACCTCAGCGCCTGTCAAGTTTTTATTGTCACGGTGCCTACCCCAGTAGATCTAGCCAATCGGCCAGATATGACGCCACTGGTTAAAGCTAGTGAAACAGTTGGTAAGGTTCTCAAGGCCGGAGATGTCGTTATTTACGAATCTACCGTCTACCCAGGGGCTACCGAAGAAGTGTGTGTGCCCGTCCTCGAGAAGTTAAGCGGCCTCAAATTTAACCAAGATTTCTTCTGTGGCTACAGCCCAGAGCGCATCAATCCAGGTGACAAAGTCAACACCCTGACCACCATCAAAAAAATCACAAGCGGCAGCACGCCCGAGGTGGCTGATGCGGTTGATGCCCTTTACCAAGAAATCATTATGGCTGGCACATGGAAAGCCAGTAGCCTAAAAGTTGCCGAGGCCGCAAAGGTGATTGAAAACAGCCAGCGCGATCTGAACATCGCATTCGTTAACGAGCTGTCCGTTATCTTTGAGCGCATTGGCATTGATACTCTAGAAGTTCTAGAGGCGGCTGGTAGCAAATGGAACTTCTTGCCATTTCGCCCAGGCATGGTGGGTGGTCACTGCATTGGTGTAGACCCATACTATCTAACGCATAAGGCAGAAGAACTGGGGTATCACCCGCAAGTTATTTTGGCAGGGCGTCGCATCAATGATGATATGGCGCGCTATGCGGCAAGCAGCGTCATCAAGCGCATGTTGCAAAACGGCATCGATGTAGCCCGCAGCACCATAGGGGTATTGGGCATTACCTTCAAAGAAAACTGTCCTGACATTCGTAACAGTAAAGTGGCTGATTTGGTTAAAGAGCTTCAGCAGTGGGGGGGCAACGTAGTTGTGGCTGACCCATGGGCTGAAGCTAATGAAGTGAAGCACGAATACGGTATTGAGTTGGGCTTAGTTGATGCCGATCACAAAGTCGATGCCCTAGTCGTAGCCGTGGGACACAACGAATTTCGAGCTATGACAGCCAATCAGCTTCGTGGTTTGTGTAAATCAGATAAACCAGTATTGGCTGACATCAAATCGCTCTATTGCCGCCATGAAGCCGCTCAGGCGGGCTTTACTGTATTCCGTTTTTAAGCTTTATTCATATGCAAATTTACATACCCATTACCGGCCGCAAACTACGCCTAGCTTTAGTTGGTTGCGGCCGCATTGCTGCCAATCACTTTGGCGCAATGGAAGGCCACGCAGACCATATTGAGCTGGTTGATGTTTGTGACATCGACCCAGCCGCATTAAAAGCCGCAGTCGAACGCACAGGCGCAAAAGGCCACCGCCAATTGGCTGACATGCTCATGTCCACCACTGCTGATTTGGTGGTGCTGACTACCCCAAGCGGCCTGCACCCCCAGCAAGCTGTTGATGTGGCCAAAGCCGGTAAGCATGTGATGACCGAAAAGCCTATGGCCACCCGTTGGCAAGATGGTTTACGAATGGTGAAGGCTTGCGACGATGCGGGTGTTCGGTTGTTTGTAGTCAAGCAAAACCGCCGCAACGCTACCTTGCAGCTGCTCAAGCAGGCAGTAGAGCAAGGCCGCTTTGGGCGCATTTATAACGTTGCGCTGAATGTGTTTTGGACTCGCCCCCAAGACTATTACGACCAAGGCAACGGTTGGCGCGGTACTTGGGAGTTTGATGGTGGCGCATTTATGAATCAAGCCAGTCACTATATTGACTTGTTGGACTGGGTCATTGGCCCAGTTGAAAGCGTCATGAGCTACACAGCCACTCAGGCTCGTAACATTGAGGCTGAAGACAGTGGTGTTGCCGTTATCAAATGGCGTAGTGGCGCAATGGGCACGCTCAATGTCAGCATGCTGACTTACCCCAAAAACTTGGAAGGCTCCATCACTATCTTGGGTGAAAAGGGAACGGCTCGTATTGGTGGGGTTGCTGTGAACGAAATTCAAGAATGGCAATTCACAGAAGCGAAGCCCGAAGATGCAGAAGTTAAAACAGCTAGCTATGCCACAACCAGCGTTTATGGTTTCGGCCATCCCCTGTATTACGACAATGTCATCAAAACATTACGTGGTGAGGCTGAAGCTGAGACCGATGGTCGTTCTGGTTTGAAGAGCTTGGAGCTTTTGGTAGCCATGTACCGCTCGGCTAAAGACGGTGTAAAAGTATCGCTGCCACTAGACTGTTAACCAATTTGCATCATGAAAACAAGCGCTGGAAACCGCAGCATAAGAAATGATATTCAAGCGCTGCGCGCAATAGCTGTACTAGCGGTTGTTGTTTGTCACATGAATCCTGCATGGTTGCCAGGCGGTTATTTAGGGGTGGATATATTTTTTGTGATTTCTGGATTTGTTATTACCCAGCTATTACAAAACAAAGGTGATATTAGGCTCGGACATTTTTGGCTGCAGCGCATATTTCGAATATTTCCTGCTTATGGAGTCATGCTTACTGTAGTTGCCTCCATTGCTGCCATTGTTTTGCTACCTGAAAACTTTTCACAGTTCAGTAAATCGTGGCAGCAAAGTTTGATTTTTACATCAAACCACTATTTTGCTGGATATGGTGACTATTTTTCACCAGCGGTAACTGAGCAGCCTTTGTTGCATACATGGTCGCTTGCTGTCGAAATGCAGTTTTACATGCTGTATCCATTCTTATTTTTAATTGCGCAGAAACTTCGGGCGCCATGGTTGCTGCTTGTTGGAGCCGTGGTGGGGTTTATATATGCCCAATGGCTGTGGGGGCGCAGCAGCATACATGTTGATTTGTATTACGCACTGTTTATTAGGGCGCCTGAGTTTTTGTTAGGATGTGCCTTATCCATATATGCCGAGAATTTAAAAATATTATCTCGTCGTCGCTTGGGCGTTTCGTTCGCTGCCGCAGGATTTTTGATATTGACGCTATCTCTAACGTATATTGATGAGCAACGATTTAGTCCGTTAGCTGCTTTGGTGGCTTGTATTGGGGCGGGACTGGTGATTGCTGCTCGTGTCGAGCAAGGCGTAATTTCAGCTTTCTATAACCATAAGGCATTGTTGCTTGTTGGCGCACTTTCATATTCAATTTATTTGTGGCATTGGCCCGTATTGGCATTTGCGCGTTACATCTATAGTGATATTCCGTGGGATTCTCCGATGATCATCGCTTACGTGCTTTTTGTTGGCGGATTGAGTTGGGTGTCGTGGAAGTTTATTGAGCAAGAGTTTAAATTCAATCCGAATAAAATTAAGGAAATTATCCTTAAAAGGCTCTCTTTAATATTGGCCCTTGCGATCTTGCCAGCTATTTATGCGAAGCCGCTAAATTCTATGGTTCCAGCTTTGCCGGTGGAGCTTACTCGTTATGCAGATAACGATACTATCTGTCACGGAAAAATGCTGCAGACCTGCGTGCGAGGTGTTCAGTCAGCTCCGAAGTTTTTGTTGATTGGTGATAGTCATGCTGCGCAGTTAAATCTTGCATCTGATGTGGCTGGGCGCGCACTCGGTCTGGGCATCGAAGTTATCACAAGCAGCAGCTGTGTGCCGCTGATAGGGTTTAATGTTGCCAAGTTGGATGAGCGATCGCGAGATGCATGTCGTTCGCAAATCGATGTGGTCTCAAATAAAATAATCCTTGCCAACAAAATAGTGCTCGCTGGGATGTGGTCAAATCAATTTCTAGATCCAACATTTCCAGTGGTACTAGAGACGTTTCTTTCTTCTGCGCAGGCCAAGGGGAAGCGGGTATGGGTGCTAGCGCAAATACCAAAATTCACTAAAAATCCAGCCCGCATGGCAAGGCTCAGATATTGGGGTATTGATGCCCAAAGTGAGTTTAGTAACGATTGGCGAAATGCCAATCAGCAGTTGGCCTCAATTCTTATGAAATACCCATCTGTACAAATAGTTAGCCCTAATGGTGCTAATTTCTTATCGCATGCACCTTTTTATGAAGGGCGCCTAATTTACCATGATGAACATCATTTAAACGAGTTAGGTTCGATAAAATACGGCTCATTCTTGGAAGATGTGTTAACCAAAGCCGGTAATCAGTAATTTTGGATATGGAAAAAAATAGAAATCAATATACCGTTCATCCCAGCGCTATCGTGGATGAGGGGGCTCAAATTGGCGAAGGCAGCCGTGTATGGCACTTTGCGCATGTGTGTAGTGGCGCTCAAATTGGCAAAGGCGTGTCCTTGGGACAAAATGTATTTGTAGGTAATAAAGTCATCATTGGTGATTACTGTAAAGTACAAAACAATGTCAGCGTATATGACAACGTCACGCTTGAGGAGGGGGTGTTTTGCGGGCCGAGTATGGTATTTACCAATGTATATAACCCCCGCTCACTAATAGAACGTAAAAATGAATACCGTAACACCCTGATCAAAAAAGGAGCCACGCTAGGAGCTAACTGCACTATTGTTTGCGGATCTACTGTGGGTGAGTATGCTTTTGTGGGTGCTGGTGCGGTAATTAACAAAGATGTTGAGCCGTATGCTCTTATGGTGGGCGTTCCTGCTCGTCAAATTGGTTGGATGAGTGAGTTTGGTGAGCAACTTGACTTACCACTTCGCGGGCAAGCGCAAGCTATTTGTCACCACACTGGTAGCCTATACATCTTGAATGGTGAGCATTTAAATAAAAAGACGAGGTGATTTTATGGAATTCATTGATCTTAAAAGCCAATACCAACGCCTGAAAAAAGACATTGATGCAGGCATACAGCGCGTCCTGGATCATGGGCAATATATTTTGGGTCCTGAGGTTGCAGAACTAGAAGAGAAACTAGCTGCCTATACGGGCTCTAAATACTGCATCAGCGTAGCTAATGGAACTGATGCGCTGCAAATTGCCCAAATGGCTTTTGGTATTGGCCCTGGCGATGAGGTAATAACGCCCGGCTTTACCTACATAGCAACAGCTGAGACCGTGGCTCTATTAGGTGCGAAGCCTGTGTATGTAGACATTGACCCGCGCACCTATAACCTAGACCCTACGTTGCTTGAGGCGGCAATTACCCCTCGTACAAAGGCGATCATTCCAGTAAGTCTTTATGGGCAGTGTGCGGATTTTGATGCCATTAATGCCATAGCGGCTAAACACGGAATTCCGGTGATTGAAGATGCCGCTCAAAGCTTTGGTGCCACATACAAGGGCCGAAAGAGCTGCAATCTAAGTACTGTGGCGTGTGCAAGTTTTTTTCCAAGTAAGCCACTTGGCTGTTATGGGGATGGCGGAGCTATCTTCACTAATGATGATGAGCTTGCAAAAGTCATGCGTCAGATCGCTCGTCATGGGCAAGACCGTCGCTATCACCACATCCGCGTGGGGGTGAACAGTCGCTTGGATACCCTGCAAGCTGCTATCCTCTTACCCAAACTAGCTGTATTTGACGAAGAGCTCGTCCATCGCCAAAGCGTGGCGGGCACTTACAACGCCATTCTTCGCGGGAGCGAAGCGCTGCTTGCGAATGCTGGAAGCAAAAGGGACGATAAATCTGTTGTCATCCCATACGTCGAACCACACAATACCAGTGCCTGGGCTCAATACACCGTCCAGCTTCAGAGCCGTGAAACTGTGCAAGAGCAGTTGAAACAAGCTGGCATTCCTACTGCGGTGCACTATCCTATTCCACTCAACATGCAGCCAGCCGTAGCAGATGCCGCGGCACAACTGCCAGTGGGCGATGCTGTCGCTCAGCGAGTAATCAGTTTGCCAATGCATCCTTATCTGGATGAGGCTAGTATTCAGCGCATTGCTCAATCAATTGGTCAGTCGTAAAGCGGCTCAGCACAGATGCGCATTGATAGCTACATCCTGAATATTCAGGTCTCCCGCCATATCTGCTGCGATACTATTTCACTTCAGTAGATTCCTGTTTCGGTACGGTTATGTCAGAGTGCTTGTATTATTGATTCAACATTCTTTTTAAATAGTATTCCTCTGGTGGCTATACGATTTAATTTGAATGTGCTCTTGGTGTTAAAAATAAATATTAATCTAGCCTACCAAGTGGCCGATGTGCATTTTAAATCATTCTTGGTAATTTGTAGTTGCATCATAAGTTTTAATTATAAATTGACTAAATGCATTGGTGATTTCCATTTTTATTTGAACTTACACAAGTTAAACGATGAAGATGAAGACTGCATTTCAGCGTCTTAAGGCGTTTATTTAATATAAACGCAAACTGTATGGAAAGACTAATACCTCAGAGCATATATGCACGTAATGTGCTCACACTTATGACTGGGACTACGTTAGCGCAAGTCATCCCACTAGCAATCAGTCCTATCCTTACACGGCTATATAGCCCTGATGAATTTGGTCGTTTTGCTCTATACATGTCTGTGATCACGATCGCTAGTGTGTTGGTCACTGGCCGCTATGAGCTAGCCATATTGCTCCCGTATCAAGACAGAAATGCTCTGCATCTCACTGCGTTATCCATGGCGCTCAGCATCATCATGAGCGTAGTATTGCTGCTCATCGTTCTCTTTTATGCCATCCCTATCGCAACAATGTTAGGAGATGCGGAGTTGGCTCCATCGATGTATTGGGTGCCATTAGCTACGCTCTTGCTAGGCTTGTACCAAAGCTTGAACTACTGGAGCAATCGACAAGCCCATTACAAACGGATGGCCATTGGCCGTACGCTGCAAAGCAGTAGTGCAACGCTGGCGCAGCTCGGGGCTGGATACGCAGGTAGCGGCGTACTGGGCCTTGTGAGCGGACAAATTACTGGACAGGTGGTGGCTGCTAGCTTATTAGCACGCCTGATCTGGCGAGAAGAGCAAGGACTCATTCGCACGCTGCGACCTTTGCGTAGTCTTGCATTGGCCAAAAAGTACGTCGACTTCCCTAAATATCTAATCATTGCTCACGGGTTTAACGCTACTTCCGGGCAAATGCCCGTATTGCTGCTAGGTGCCTTGTTTAATGCTTCGACAGTGGGGCTTTTCAGTCTCACCCAGAGAGTCATGTCGGCACCTATGTCGTTAGTGGCGGCGGCGATTGGCGATGTATTTCGTCAAGAAGCTAGCCAAGCTTATATTCAAGAAGGCAACTGCAAAACTATTTATCAAAGAACTTTTATACGCCTGTTGGTGGTGGCGTTAGTGCCATTTTCTGCTTTTTATTTCTTATCGCCTATGTTGTTTGCTTGGGTTTTTGGTGAGCGTTGGCGTGTAGCTGGCGAATATGCACAAATTTTAACGCCTATGTTATTTATGCAGTTCATAACCAGTCCTTTAAGTGCGATGTTTATGATTGCAGAAAAGCAGAGGCTAGATTTAATTTGGCAAATGATTCTTCTTGCTTTAGTGATAGGGTCTTTTATTCTCGGCGCGCTTGCAAATGGCGTAACTGAAACATTGCAAATTTTCACAGTGGCTTATTGTCTTGCTTATGTTGTGAATGGGTTAATGTCGTATAGCTTTGCGAAAAATAATCGGGGCAAATAAAGTGCGTATATTAATAATCACACAGGGGGTTTCAAGGTTGGTAAAGCCATTATTGGCCTCAAAGCATGAGATAGTTGGAATTCTAGAGTCAATGCCACGAGATTTTACTGGCCGTCTAGATGAAAGTTTTTTGAAAAAATGTTTAAAAAAATTATATGAGATCATTAAGAGGGAAGATCTTTTTCTTGAAAACTTTTGCCGGAAAAATAAAACTCCGTACAGTTATATCTGGAGAGAAAATGCACAGCAAGTTGCAGCATGGGTGGAGGGGTTAAGGCCTGACTTAATTGTTATATATAGTATGTCCCAGTTGTTGGGAAACGATATCCTTAAAATACCGCATTTTGGTGTAATAAATTTGCACCCGTCGTATCTCCCAGACTACCGCGGAGCTAATCCGGACTTTTGGCAATATTACGACATGGAGATTAATCCTGGTGTGACAGTCCATTATGTGAACTCTGGTGAAGATACTGGTGACATAATCTATCAAGAGAGAATATATGTTCCGTTGGGGACCAAATCACCGGCGCGATTAGATAAATTGATTGGCGAGTTGGGCGTTTCTCTAACACTTAAGGCAATTAATGCGATTTCTCGAGGTGATGCGCCGCGCATTAATCAGCCGACAAATAGCGGGACAATTCGCGCGCGCAATATCAAGCCTGAAGAGCATGGGGGAGTAGTTGACTGGGAGACTTGGCCAGTAGAGCGCGTATGGAATATTTTGTGCGGAACTGAGCTTTGGCTAAATGCTATTGCTCCGCCTGCTGGGGTATTGGCTGGACAAAGGTGGGTAATAAAAGGATATGAAAAAGTTGATGCAACTCTAGGCGTTCCTGGTCAGGTCGGTGTGTATAAGAACAGGAAATGCGTATTTGCTAAAGGCGGTGTTATATATATAGGTGTCACATTCGACATAAAAAAAACAATTTTAAAGATTTTAAAGAGATAATTTACTTTGCAAATTAAATTGGCTGAACGAATAAATAAATACAGAGATCTCTGCGCCCAAGAGGCTACTATTCCATTGTTTAGCCAAGCGTGGTGGTTAGATGTCACCGCAGGAAGCGGTGCTTGGGACGTCGCGCTGGTAGAAAGTGGCTCTACCATTGTCGCTGCTATGCCTTATGTATCGCGAAAGCGATATGGGATGACCATACTCGGCCAACCAGCCTTAACGCAGACACTTGGTCCTTGGTTGCGAGGTGCAGCTGGGAAATCGAGTTCCCAGTTGTCTCTGCAAAAGAAAAGGTTGCAGGGATTGATTGAGCAACTCCCGCACTTTGCCCATTACAACCAAAATTGGCATTGGCAAATAGACAATTGGCTGCCATTTTATTGGGCGGGCTTTCAGCAAACCACTCGTTACACCTACATACTTCAAGAGCTTGGCAATATGCAAAGGCTGTGGGATGGGTTGAAAGCCAATATTCGCGGTGACATCAAAAAAGCAAGTGATCGTTTCAACGTGCGCATAAGAAGCGATGTCACAGTTGAGGATTTTCTAGCGCTAAATCGCATGACCTTTCTACGACAGAACATGGCCATGCCATATACCGAAACATTTGTTAACAAACTCGATCAAGCCTGTTCCGCACGAAAGTCGCGCAAAATATTCATAGCTGAAGATGATAAAGGGCGTGCACATGCTGGCGTTTATATCGTATGGGATAGCAACAGTGCCTATTATCTGATGGGTGGAGGGGATCCGGCATTGCGTAACAGTGGTGCCACCAGCTACTGTATATGGGAGGCGATAAAGTTTGCTGCAACAGTCACGCAGCGTTTTGACTTTGAAGGCTCAATGATCGAGCCGGTAGAGCGATTCTTCAGTGCTTTTGGCGCACAGCAAACACCTTATTTCTCAGTTAGTAAAACCAACTCGCACATTCTCAAGATGGTGTTTTTGTTGCGTAGCTTAAGAGGTGAAGCGCAATGACCTTAGCCCATTGGCATACTCCTAACGCGCTTGATTGGCTGAAAAACATACTCCATGACCGATTCGGTTACAACTTCAACTTGGATGTTCAAAACGATGGTTGCGCCATAGCGATTTCCTTACATGGGCATGAGCGTTGCATCACGCTAGCCGTTGACGCTGCAAGCTTTGTGCGAGTCGATTCGGACTTGCCTTGTTCAAAGTGGGATGGTGCAGGTTGTCATGGTTGGTTTACCGCGCTACCTGACCCTTTACCTGCGCCGGGCGCTGCTCAATTGCCAATACCGCTTATTTCGGAAAACGTGAATGGCTTTCATTGCGGGTATGACATTTTAGGCCTTGTCTATTGGATGCTCACACGTCAGGAGGAAGTCGGCCGTACGGACTTGGATGTGCATGGCCGTTTTCCTGCAACATCTAGTCATGCTTTTAAATACGGCTATTTGGATAGGCCTATAGTCGATGAATGGTTGCATGTCCTTGGTCAGATTGTTAATTGCACATGGCCGAGAATTAAGCTTAAGCAACATGCATTTAATATTAAAGTTTCGCATGACGTCGACCAGCCAAGTCTTTACTCGTTTAAGTCGTGGAGTCAAATTGCACGCATCATGGGCGGACATGCCATTAAACGGCGAGATATTCGTGCATTTATTCAGGCACCGTATATAAAGTTAACTTCGCATAGAGAAATACACTCATCAGATCCGCTTAACACTTTTGAATGGATCATGGATCAGTCTGAATATAACGGTCTGTCAAGTGCTTTTTACTTTATCTGTGGTCATTCGGATCCGCGTGATGCCGATTATCAGGCCGAGGATCCCCGTATCCGATCTCTAATGCGTCGTATTCATGCACGTGGTCATGAAATCGGTTTGCATCCAAGTTATGGTTCGTATAAAAAACCAGAGATGATGCGATATGAAGCCGACAGACTTCGTACTATTTGTGATTCAGAACATATTACGCAAAAAGAATGGGGTGGTCGAATGCATTACCTTCGATGGAGTAATCCTGAAACCCTGCGTGCTTGGGGACGTACTGGCTTGGATTATGACTCAACGCTAGGATATGCCGATTGCCCTGGATTTCGCTGCGGAACATGCTACGAATATCCCGCATTTGATTCCGTGGCAGGTGAAATACTTAAATACAGAATTCGCCCATTGGTAATGATGGAGGCTACCTTGCTTGACAGTACATATCTTGGGATTGGTGCGAATAATGAGTCGCTAAAAATAATTCAGCGTTTAAAAGAGGCCTGCAGAAAGGTTAACGGTATGTTTACCCTGCTTTGGCATAACTCAAGTTTAATTACCTCTTCTGAACGTCGATTATTTCAATCGGCAGTTGCTAAATAATATTTTATATAAAGTATCTCTAGATTGATGTTGCATATATTGTTTGCCATTCAAATTCTCTTGCTCGAGAAGTATTTGGTAGGGAATTTAGAATTTTTCGGTGTAATTCATGTTGGCATTCAATGGTTGATTTTGTTTACAGTCATTTCTATCCTTTGCGACATGATCATCATCATTAAGCGTCGTGAAGTAGCGCTAAGGTGGTCTGTGTTATTTTTCGCGATGTTTATGATTTATTTTATGTTTCGATGCGCCGTTGATATTCCGGATTTAAATTGGGGCAGTAAGTTTATAGGATCGGATGCCGGAATTCTATTCTATTTTATGTTTGGTTACTGTGCATCAATTCCTTGGAGCTATGTGGCGGGAAATAAAGGAGGATCAAACGAGATTTTTGATAAATATTTTATCTTCGTATTTTTTGTCGCAAGTATCTTTAACTCTGTTAATCTTCTTAATCTTGCTTTTGCAAGGTCTCGCGAGGATTTATATTTGGTTGAAAGTGGGGACGATTTGTATCAATGGCCTGGTGATCTGTTGTCAATTCGAATTCTCATGTTGACTATTTTAACGGCGTATTTTATTTCTATAAATAAACATGGGAAAAGGTTCGGTGCGCGTATTATGAGTATTGCTGTCGTTGCTTTATTTACGCTGCAGTGTCTTATTTCGATATTTTTTTCTCAAATTATTGGTTCAAATAAAGCAGTTGTAATTATAGTTGGCTGTTGGTTGTGTCTTATCGCGCTTATTTTTGCAATGAAGAGTATTAGAGATCATCTAAATACTGCTGATGCAGGCGTTCAGATTGGGGTTGTGTTATTGATCCGGATCGTGTTAATTAAGATCGTCCTGTTAATTTTTGGAGTATTTGGGTTATTATTTTTCAGTATAACGCTAATAGATTTTCCTTTTGATAAGTTTAGAATTTTTGGGTTTGGTTCGGGGCAAATTGATTCCGTAAGCTCTAGGCTTGAATTGCTAATGGATGGGTTTATAATGCAATTTTCAGTTGATCCATTTTGGGGGCATGCTGGGGCCGATTATTTAACATTGGGCGAGGGGCGATATATCCATAGCACTATAGCTAACACGCTTACACATACTGGTTTAGTGGGGTTTGTCATGCATTTCGCTGGAATTTTTATTCTTTTATTCGAGCAAAAATTTCAAATTTTTTCGAGAACCCAAAGTTTTGATTGTTTGGTTGAGAATAATTGGGAATTGCGTTTTGTTGGATTGTTGTTGTTTTTAATGATACTTTTGCTAGGCGCTGTTTCATCATCATTTGTATGGGGTGTGTATTGGTTCTCATTCGGATTATATTTGTCAGGAAGCTGTTCGCGTAATTCTTGCTTGTGCGTGCGTTTATAAGCAATATTAAAGTACCAATGCTGTTACTCTATATTTATGTTGTAGTATTAAATTAAAATGAAAAAAGTTCTCCATTTAAGCCATACAGATATAAAGACTGATTCCCGCATCCTCAAAGAGATGGGAGTCCTGGCTAATGCCGGTTATAAAGTTAGCGGTCTGGGAATCAAGTTGCAGGAGGGGGCTGCAGAGTCTGCGATCGCATTTGATGCTGAGATTGACACAATAAAGTTGTACTCGCGCCAATTCACGGCTCTGCCAAGAACTGTTAGACATTTGCTGTCATTGGTTGAGCTTTTCGTGAAGATGTTGCCGCGTTCCATTCGTTTAAAACCAGATGTTGTGCATTGTCACGATACGTTGGTCTTGCCTTTGGGCTGCTTTATTAAATTATTGACTAAAGCCAAACTTGTATATGATGCGCATGAGCTGGAGTCGGATAAAAATGGCCTCACAAAACTACAGGGCCTGATTACGTTACTGGTTGAAAGATTGTTGTGGCGTTTTGTCGATGCTTTGATAGTCGTAAGTCCTTCAATTCAAAGCTGGTACGTTGACAAGATCGGACCGAAGCCATCAGTTGTTATACTAAATTCGCCTGTGTTTGAAGATGATGATTGTTCCGAGAGCAATTATTTGCGCGAAAAATTTAATATACCATTGGGTCGTCTGATATTTCTTTATATTGGAATATTAGGCAAGGGGCGTGGATTAGATCATATAGCGCGGGCTTTTTCTAGTTCGGAAATTAAGTCGCATGTTGTTTTTCTTGGTTTTGGTGAGTTATCTGCTCAACTACAGCAATTGTCTGAGATGCATGCAAATTTCCACTTGCATGAGGCTGTTCCACATTCGCAGGTTGTGCCTATAGCTAAGTCTGCAGATTTTGGCCTATGTTTGGTTGAGAATATTTCCTTAAGTGATTACTATTGCTTGCCGAATAAGCTGTTTGAATATTGTTTTGCTGGCGTACCTGTGCTGGCCTCAAATTTCCCTGACATAAGAAAAGTTGTTGAGGAGTATGGGGTTGGTGAGTGTTGTGATCTTAACGTGGATGCGGTAATTAATGCCGTTAAGAAAATCGAAATGCAACCAATAGATTTCCCATTCAAGAGTTTGCAGCCCTTAACGTGGCAGGAGCAAGAGAAACTCTTGTTGGAGTTATATGAGAATTCTTTGCTCTAACTGTTTCAATTGCTTTGGGGCGGGGCTCGTTATACGGCCTGTCATAGTGATTTCTTATAAAGACTTGATTTTGAAAAGGTAATACATATGTGTGGGATATTTGGAATAGTTTCCGATAAAAATGTAAAAAATTCAGAAATTCAACTGCTCGCTCATCATTCGGAGCAGCGAGGCAAAGACTCTAGTGGCTTGTTCCTTAGCAATTACAACGGCTATGCGATACATAGAGCAAATAAAGCTATTACTACGCTATTGAATCATGTTAGCACTTCGACTACTGGTTTGGTCATGGGGCACAGTCGCTTGATTACCAATGGCTTAGTAGATAACCAGCCGGTCTATCGAGATGGTGTTTGCGTGATTCATAACGGAATTGTTGTAAATCACGACGCCCTGTGGGGGCAGGTCGACAAATTGAGGCTTCAAGAGATTGACACAGAAATCATTGCGGCCATTGCTGCCGATCATCTGGAGAAAGGTGGTGCTGTAGATGGCATCGCAACCAAAGTGCTAAGGCTCTGCGAGGGGGTTGTGGCGTGTGCTTTGACTCTGCCCAAGTTGGGTAAGCTGTGTTTGTTTTCAAACAACGGCAGCCTATATTACGGCAGTAAGGGCGCTACGCACTACTTTGCTTCCGAGCGATATCCGTTAACGCAATTGCAGTGCGAGGCAATCTTGCAGATTCGCAATGAGGGCATGGTGATCGATATTCCTGCTGTTAACTCTGATCCGGTAATACATGAGCATGCACAGCGCGCCAATAACCTAATTCCTAGTTTGGGTACACACAACGCCGAAGAGGCAATGCTGGAATACAAGCGCTACACATTGCGGCGCTGCACACGATGCATTCTTCCCGAAACAATGCCTTACATACGTTTTGATGATGCCGGTGTTTGTAACTATTGCCACACTTACAAACCGCGAAATCGTCCGAAACCCGTTGAGCAACTTTTTGAATTAGTAGAGCCCTTCCGCCGTGCCCATGGCGATGATTGCATTGTGCCGTTCTCTGGTGGGCGTGACAGCTGCTACGGACTTCATTTGATTGCTAAAGAGCTGAAGATGAAACCTATTACCTATACCTACGACTGGGGCATGGTGACAGATTTGGGGCGCCGTAATATCAGCCGTATGTGTGCTGAAATGGGTATTGAAAACATCATTGTTGCAGATGACATTGCGCTTAAGCGCCGAAATATCGCCAAGAATCTGCAGGCATGGTTGAAGTCGCCCCACTTGGGAATGGTGAGTATCTTGACTGCTGGTGATAAGCATTTTTTCCGTCACGTCGAAACGGTAAAGCAGCAAACTGGAATTTCACTGAATTTGTGGGGTGTAAATCCACTAGAGGTGACTCACTTTAAGGCTGGATTTTTGGGCGTGCCGCCAGATTTTGAAGAGGAAAAGGTTTACTCTAGTGGTGCCATGAAGCAGCTGCGTTATCAGTGGTTGCGCCTTAAGGCGATGGCACAAAGCCCCAGCTATTTCAATAGTTCTCTGTGGGATACCTTGTCGGGGGAGTATTACCGGAGTTTCAATAAGAAGACGGATTATTACCACATCTTCGATTATTGGCGCTGGGATGAAAAGACCATTGATGACACTTTGATTAATCAATACGATTGGGAAACGGCGCCAGACACAAACACCACGTGGCGTATTGGCGATGGGACGGCTGCAATTTACAACTACATCTATTACACGGTGGCTGGATTTACAGAGCACGATACATTCCGAAGTAACCAAATTCGAGAAGGTGACTTGACCCGCGAAGAAGCCCTAGTACTAGTGGAAGACGAAAACCGCCCAAGATACCCCAATATCAAGTGGTATCTGGATGCCATTGGTATGGACTTTGACAAGGTGATTCCGGTGATCAACGCTATCCCGAAGCTTTGCAAAGAATAAGACGCGCATGAGTACTTGCATTTGGTATGTGTCGAAGTATGTGGCACCACCCAGCAGCGGCACGGCAGGCGGGCGTGGTTATTTGCTCATGAAAGAGTTGGCCCGCATGGGTCACAAGGTGGTGATCATCACATCTGACTCCAACCAATTGGCGGAGCCCCCGCAGCTAAAGGATGGTTATCTGTTGCAGGAAGTAGATGACATTCAGCTATGGTGGGTGCGCACTATGAAATACACAGTAGCCAAATCCATGCGACGGATTTTGAGCTGGCTGCATTTCGAGTGGCGCTTGCTGTGGCTGCCAAAGAAGCGCTTGCCTAAGCCGGATGTGGTGTTGGTGTCTAGCCTTTCCTTGCTGACGATCTTGAATGGGTTGTGGTGGAAAATTCGGTACAAATGTCGCTTGGTTTTTGAAATACGCGATATTTGGCCATTGACCATCACTGAAGAAGGGGGCTTTAAGCCTTCAAACCCTTTTGTTTGGAGTTTGGGTGTTGTTGAGCGTTTGGGTTACAAGTATGCCGATGCCATCGTTGGCACCATGCCGAACTTGGGGGAGCATGTGCTCAATGTGTTGGGCTACCCACGTCCAACCCATTGCATTCCGATGGGTGTCGATGTGGATTTGTACGCTGTACCAACAGCTTTGCCAAACGGCTATGAAGAGATGTATTTTCCGAAGGAAAAATTCATCGTGGCGCATGTGGGCTCAATCGGCATCACCAATGCGCTCGATACTTTCCTTGAGTGTGCCCAAGCCATGAGTGCGAGTCCACACATTCATTTCCTGGTTGTGGGTGATGGTGATTTGCGCGAGACGTATCGCAGCCAATATGCGCATTTGACCAATTTGACATTTGCTCCACGTGTAGCAAAGTCCATGGTGCAGACGGTCTTGTCTCGGTGTGACTTGCTTTATTTCTCGGTCCACGTTTCAAAGGTGTGGAAATACGGTCAATCGTTGAACAAGGTTATTGATTACATGATGGCGGGAAAGCCGGTCGTTGCCTCGTACACGGGCTTTTCATCCATGATTAATGAAGCGGATTGTGGCAGTTATGTCCCTGCAGGTGATGTGACGGCGCTGCAAAAAGAGGTAGAACGCTACGCTCAAATGTCTGAAGAAGAGCGGGTTGTGGTGGGTGCGCGGGGGAAACACTGGTTGCTTGCTAACAGGCAATACCCGAAATTGGCCGCAGAATATCTGGCGATCATGCTTGATTCAAAAGTATCGTCTTGAGTTGTAACGGTCTGAAATATGAAACGGATATTTGATCTTATTGCTGCCTCGCTTGGTTTACTTGTACTTAGTCTGCCATTGTTGGCATTGGCTTGGCAAGTGCGTCGCAAGCTGGGCAGCCCCGTGTTGTTTACCCAGGTGCGCCCCGGCTTCCGTGGCAAGCCGTTTCGCATGGTCAAGTTCCGGACCATGACGGATGAGCGGGATGCCTGCGGCGCTTTGCTGCCTGATGCGCAGCGGCTCACGACCTTTGGCCGTTTTTTGCGTGCCAGCAGCTTGGATGAATTGCCCGAGCTGTGGAATGTGTTGCGCGGCGAGATGAGTCTGGTGGGGCCGCGTCCATTGTTGATGGAGTATTTGCCGCTTTATTCACCCGAGCAGGCACGCCGCCATGAGGTGCCTCCGGGTATCACGGGATGGGCGCAGGTCAATGGCCGCAATGCCATCAGCTGGGCCGACAAGTTCGCGCTGGACGTTTGGTATGTAGACCACCGCAGCCTGTGGCTGGATGTGCGCATTTTGTGGCTGACGGTGCGAAAGGTGCTGGTGCGCGATGGCATCAGCGCAGCGGGGGAGGCGACGATGCCGAGGTTTGAGGGCGACAAAGCATGAAGCGCTTTGCCATTTTTGGGGCCAGTGGTTGTGGCCGGGGCGTGTTGCCTTTGGCGCGTCAGCAGTTGCAGGCCGCTTTGGCGGCGGGCGATGCCGATTTGGTGTTTGTGGACGACCACCCGCCAGCGCCTGTGGTCAACGGCCAGCGGGTGTTGACTTATGCTCAGTGGCTGAGCGAGCCCGCCAGCAGCAGACATATGAATGTGGCCATTGCCAGCAGCCGCGTGCGCGAGCAGTTGGTGCAGCGCTGCGCGGCCGATGGCGTTCAGTTCTTTGAAGCGCGGGCGGCTAATGTGGTTCAGCTTGACGAGGTGCGGCTGGGCGAGGGTGCGGTGTTGTGCCCCTTTGTCACGCTAACCAGTAACATCCGAATTGGTCGGCATTTCCACGCCAACATATACAGCTATGTCGAGCACGATTGCGTGATTGGTGACTATGTCACTTTTGCCCCCAGCGTGATGTGCAACGGCAATGTGCACATTGATGACCATGCCTACATTGGTGCGGGTGCAGTCATCAAACAAGGCCTACCTGGCACGCCTTTGATCATTGGCCGTAGCGCAGTGGTCGGCATGGGCGCGGTCGTCACCAAGAGCGTGCCGCCGGGCGTGACGGTGGTGGGCAATCCGGCGCGGCCCTTGATGAAAAACTGAAGAGACAAGATGTTGAACACCCCATTTTCCCCTTGGCCCAGTTTTACCCCCGAAGAGGCCTACGCAGTGCACCGCGTGGTGATGTCCAACAAGGTCAACTATTGGACGGGAACCGAGACCCGCGAGTTTGAAAAAGAGTTTGCCGCTTGGTGTGGCACGGCCTATGCAGTTGCGCTGGCCAATGGCACGCTGGCGCTCGATGTGGCCTTGAAGGCTTTGGGCGTGGGGCCGGGCGATGAGGTGGTCGTGACGCCGCGTACTTTCATTGCGTCGATTTCGTGTGTGGTCAATGCGGGTGCGGTCCCTGTGTTTGCAGATGTGGAGGCGGACAGCGGTAATATTTCTGCACGCACCATTGCGGCAGTGTTGTCGCCCCGAACCAAGGCGGTGGTGTGTGTGCATTTGGCGGGGTGGCCTTGTGACATGGACCCGATCATGGCGCTGTCGGCTGAGCGTGGCTTTAAAGTAATTGAGGATTGCGCCCAGGCGCATGGAGCGCGTTACAAGGGTCGGCCTGTGGGCGGCATCGGCCATGTGGGGGCTTGGAGTTTTTGCCAAGACAAGATCATGACCACGGGTGGCGAGGGCGGCATGGTGACGACGAATGACGAAGCTTTCTGGCGCAGCATGTGGTCGTTCAAGGACCACGGCAAGAGTTACGAGGCGGTGTACGAGCGCCAGCACCCGCCGGGTTTCAGGTGGTTGCATGAAAGCTTCGGAACCAATTGGCGCATGTTAGAAATGCAGGCTGTGATTGGCCGTATTCAACTGTCGCGCATGCGAGCATGGGCTGCGGCGCGCAGGCGCAACGCACACGCCATATGGGAAGTGTGCTCGCAGTTTTGCGCGCTACGGGTGCCGGAGGTGAAGTGTGTAAGTTGTCCAGGGGCATGTGCTGCTGAGGGTTGTGTGCATGCGCACTACAAGTGCTATGTCTATGTAAAACCAGAGCAGCTTAAACAAGGATGGACGCGAGATCGAATCATTGATGAGATTAATGCGCTGGGTGTGCCTTGTTATCAGGGGTCATGTTCTGAGGTGTACTTGGAAAAAGCGTTCGATGGAACAGGTTGGCGGCCAGCGGAACGCTTGGCAGTGGCAAAACAGCTCGGCGAGACATCGTTGATGTTTTTGGTGCATCCCACATTAAATGAGCAAGAGATTGCCCAAACGTGTGATGCAATTCGTCGGGTCGTTTCACAAGCATCGGTAGGTTAATGTGTATTTAGAGATATTTGTCGCTGCATGTCTAATCGCTGCAATTTGGCTTGATGTTTACGCGCACTATGTTCGTTTGAGTGAGGTGACGCAAAATCGCTCAGAAGGGCTGGCACTGGCCAATTGGGTTCTCTACTTGGCCCGAATATTTATCATGACATCCTCTTTCGTGTTGGCCTATATTTTCGAGTCCAAACAAAGCATACGATTTTCAGAGTTGATACTTTGGGGATTTTTGTTAGGCACTGTGTTGGTGTTTGCCTTTGTACGTTATCAACTCTTGGAGTTGCTGATCCGTAAAGTGGCTGGATTTGTATTGTTTATGCCTGCCAAGACTTTGGCTTATGAGAATTATTTTTGGAGACCGCTCGGTGCTCCGAAGGTGTCGCATCTTGTCACGTCCACATGCACTTGTTTGTTCTTGAATACAGGTATTTTCCTACCCTTCATCATGACTAAGTTGGCTCCCGATTACCGGATGTCTGCGGTTTACATGGGGCAGTTCGTTAACTTCTTGTCAACTTTGTTGGTGATGCTTTATGCGGACCCGGTGATGATGCGAGGCAGGGATGCGCAAACTTCTGTTGGGGGTTTAGACGGATTTATATGGGGCCGGCTACTTGCCAATTTGTTGATTGCCGGCTTTTTTGTCGTATGGGTTGGGTATTGGGCTTAACGTATGAAGCCAAATTACATTAAGCAAAAACTGCTGCAGCTGCCGCGGCTTCAGAAGCAAGTAATTGCAGTTGCGAGCGATGTCCTTTTGAGTGCATTTGCCTGCTTTGCTGCAGTTTGTTTGCGTTTTGAGTCATGGCAGGCTTGGACATCAACACAAAATAAGATGTGGCTCATCGGTGTATTAATTGCTGTGCCACTTTTTACAGTGTTTGGTTTGTACCGTGCTATTTTTCGATATGCGGGAATGCAAATGTTGTTCACATTGAACAAGGCTCTTGCTATCTACGGACTAGTTTACGCATTTGTATTTGTGGTGCTCGGTGTAGATGGGGCACCACGCTCGGTAGGGCTAATTCAGCCGGTGATTTTTGCTGTGGGTATTGTTGCGTCGCGCCTTTTTGTGCGGCGCATGTTGGGTAGCTATGGGCATCGTCAAAAGCGTAAAGGAGTGCCTAAGGTCCTAATTTATGGAGCCGGAGCTGCAGGTCGTCAGCTTGCTACGGGCTTGAGTCAAGCGCAAGAAGTGATCGTGGTTGGCTATGTGGATGATGACGAACGCCTGCATGGGCAAGTGTTGAATGGCTTGCCGATCATTGGTGCTGAACAGATTAGAAAGTCAATCACCAAGCATGACGTATCACAAATTTATTTGGCCTTGCCATCTGTCTCGCGTCATCGACGGAACGAAATCATTCAAAGCTTGTTATCTCACAAATTGCTGGTTCGAACGTTACCAGGTTTAATGGAGTTGACCAGTGGCAAATTGGTGATATCAGATTTAAAAGAGTTAGATATCGAAGATTTGCTTGGGCGCGAGCCGGCGCCTCCTAATTTAGGAATGATGACCAAGAACAACACAAATAAAGTGGTGTTAGTTACGGGCGCAGGTGGCTCGATTGGGTCTGAGCTATGTCGTCAAATATTAAAAACTGCACCTAGAACGTTGTTGCTTGTTGAGTTGAATGAGTTCGCTCTGTACGCGATAGAGCAAGATTTGCGCAAAGTTATGCAAGATAGCGACGAGATGGCAAACATGCGCGGCATTGAGTTGGTGCCATTGCTCGCAGATGTGCGTAATGCTGCTCGTATGGCCGAAATTATGAAGGCTTGGAGGCCGCATACGGTTTACCACGCGGCCGCATATAAGCATGTGCCATTGGTTGAGCACAATCCTGCAGAGGGCGTTCGTAACAATGTACTTGGCACATGGGTCGTGGCTGAACAGGCCAATGCTCATGGTGTGAACGACTTCGTGCTGATCAGTACTGATAAGGCTGTGCGTCCTACTAATGTGATGGGGGCTAGTAAGCGGCTTGCAGAAATGGTATTGCAGGCGATGGCGGAGCAGGTGCAAAGGGACAGAAGCAGCATGCGCTTATCGATGGTGCGGTTTGGTAACGTACTTGGTTCGTCAGGCTCCGTTGTGCCGCTCTTCCGAAAACAAATTCAGCTTGGTGGACCCATTACCCTTACAGATGAACGTATCACGCGTTACTTCATGACAATTCCTGAGGCCGCACAATTGGTTATTCAAGCAGGGGCCATGGCCACCGGTGGGGATGTATTTGTATTGAATATGGGCGAGCCGGTGAAGATCATCGATTTGGCGCGCAAAATGATTGATTTATCAGGCTTGACGCTGTCTGATGAATCAAATCCAGAAGGTGATATCGCCATTGAGGTGACAGGTTTGCGTCCGGGCGAAAAGCTTTATGAAGAGCTATTGATTGGCGATAATCCAATACCAACGGCGCACTCTCGCATTATGAAGGCGCATGAGGATTTTATAAGTTGGAGCAACTTGCAAGATCATCTCGCGAAACTAATGCAAGCTGTAGACCGCAATGATGTGCCACAGTTACGACAAATTATTCAAAGCTTAGTGCCTGGCTATACGCCTCAAGGCAATGTTGTGGATTGGGTGTGGTGTGCGCAAAGAGGCGAAAAAATTGAAGGTGTTTAATGACAATATTGGTTACAGGTTGCGCTGGCTTCATCGGCAGTAATTTCATCCATACATGGCTATCGTCCGCTGACGAAACCGTGGTGAATTTAGACAAGCTCACCTACGCAGGTAATTTGGCCAATTTGAACGCACTCAAGGGCGACTCGCGCCATATCTTTGTGCAGTGCGATATTGGCGATCGTGCTTTGGTTTCTAAGCTGCTGGTCGAACACAAACCCCGTGCTGTGCTGAACTTTGCTGCCGAAAGCCATGTAGACCGCTCCATTCACGGCCCCGGTGACTTTATTGAAACCAACGTAGTGGGCACATTCAACTTGCTAGAAAGCGTGCGCGCTTATTGGCAAGACTTGCCTGCGGCCGAGAAAGAGACTTTCCGCTTTTTGCATGTTTCTACCGACGAGGTGTATGGCACGTTGTCGCCCACCGACCCACCATTTGCAGAAACTAAAAACTACGAGCCCAACAGCCCCTATTCAGCCAGCAAGGCCGCCAGCGACCACTTGGTGCGTGCATGGCATCACACTTATGGGTTGCCTATGCTGACCACCAATTGCAGTAACAACTATGGGCCATATCACTTTCCAGAAAAGCTCATTCCCTTGGTGTTGCTCAATGCGCTGGCTGGCAAGCCATTGCCCATTTATGGCGACGGCCAACAAGTGCGTGATTGGCTGTATGTAGAAGACCACTGCCGCGCCATTGTCCGCGTTCTAGAAGCTGGCAAAGTGGGCGAGACCTACAACATCGGTGGTTGGAACGAAAAGCCAAACCTTGAAGTGGTTAACACCCTGTGCGCCGTTCTGGACGAGCTGCAGCCCCGCGCAGATGGCAAGCGCTACGCTGAGCAAATTACCTACGTCAAAGACCGTCCAGGTCATGACCGCCGCTACGCCATTGATGCCCGCAAGATTGAGCGCGATCTTGGTTGGAAGCCACAAGAAACGTTCGAGACCGGTATCCGCAAAACCGTGCAGTGGTACTTGTCCAACCAAGCATGGGTCGAAGGCGTCACCAGTGGTGCATATCGTCAATGGGTTGGTCAACAATACGGCGCTTAAGAGCTGGCAATGAAAATCCTCCTTTTAGGTAAAAACGGTCAAGTGGGTTGGGAGCTGCAGCGCAGCTTGGCCCCCTTGGGCGAGGTGCTGGCACTGGACCGCCACAGCACACCATATTGCGGTGATTTATTCAAGCCCGAACAATTGGCGCAAACGGTGCTGGCCTATAAGCCAGATTTCATCGTCAATGCTGCTGCACATACCGCGGTAGACAAAGCCGAGTCAGAGACCGAGCTTGCAAAGGTTTTAAATACAGAGGCCCCTGCTGCCTTGGCCAAAGCTGCAGCCCAAGTGGGTGCTTGGCTGGTGCATTACTCCACCGACTACGTGTTTGATGGCAGTGGCACGCACCCTAGGCAAGAGGGCGAGGGCACTGGCCCGCTAAGTGTGTATGGCCAAACCAAGTTGGATGGTGAAAAAGCGATTGTGGCCAGTGGCTGCAAGTATTTGATTTTCCGTACCAGCTGGGTATATGCCGCAAGAGGCGGCAACTTTGCCAAAACCATGCTGCGCTTGGCGCAAGAGCGTGCCAAGCTCACTGTCATCAACGACCAACATGGCGCACCCACTGGCGCAGACCTGATTGCAGATGTGACGGCACTCGCTGTACGCAGCGTGGTGGGCACGTGCAACGCAGGTTTAAGTGGCATCTATCATCTTGCGGCCTCTGGTGAAACGACATGGCATGGCTATGCCAGCCATGTGATTGAAAAAGCCAAAGCCATCAAGCCAGAGCTTAGTTGGAAAGTAGCTGGCATCATGCCTGTGCCAACCTGTGCTTTTCCTACGCCAGCAAAGCGTCCGCTGAATTCGCGTCTGTGTACGCATAAGCTACAACAAGCATTTGGCTTGGTGTTGCCACCATGGCAGCAGGGTGTAGACCGCATGCTGGCCGAAATACTCTAAATAAGAAGCACAGATATGACCAAACAACGCAAAGGCATCATCCTCGCGGGCGGCTCTGGCACTCGCTTGTATCCCGTCACACAAGCAGTTAGCAAACAGCTGATGCCTGTGTATGACAAGCCAATGATTTACTACCCGCTCACCACGCTGATGCTGAGCGGTATACGCGAGGTGTTGGTCATATCCACCCCGCAAGACACGCCACGGTTTGCTGAGCTACTGGGCGATGGCAGCCAGTGGGGCATGCACATTGAATACGCGGTGCAACCTAGCCCCGATGGTTTGGCGCAGGCCTTCATCATTGGCAAAGACTTTGTGGCAGACCACCCAAGCGCTTTGGTGTTGGGCGACAACATTTTTTACGGTCACGATTTGGTGAAGCAGCTGCATAGTGCCGATGCACGCACCAGCGGGGCCAGTGTGTTTGCTTACCATGTGCATGACCCCGAGCGCTATGGTGTGGTGGAGTTTGATAGCCAGTTCCGTGCTTTGAGCATTGAAGAAAAACCAGCCAAACCCAAGAGCAACTATGCAGTGACTGGCTTGTATTTTTATGACGAACAGGTGTGCGACATAGCAGCAGCCGTCAAACCATCGCACCGCGGTGAGCTAGAAATTACAGATGTGAACAAGCGCTATTTAGAACTGGGCCAGTTAAACGTAGAAATTATGGGTCGAGGCTATGCGTGGCTAGACACGGGTACGCATGACAGCTTGCATGAGGCCGCAGGGTTTATTGCTACGTTACAAAAGCGCCAAGGTTTGATGGTGGCCTGCCCAGAAGAAATTGCGTACGGCCTCAAGTGGATTGACGCATCTGCCTTGCAAAAGTTGGCAGTGCCGTTGGCTAAAAACGGTTACGGCCAGTACTTGTTGAACTTGTTGAAGTAAACGCCATGCCTTATCAAGTAACGTCCACGCCGATTGATGGCGTGCTGGTGCTAGAGCCCAAAGTGTTTGGCGATCTACGGGGCTTCTTTTTTGAGAGCTTCAACGCCCGAGACTTTGAGCAAGCCACAGGTTTGAAAGAAACCTTTGTGCAAGACAACCACAGCAAGTCGGCTAAAGGCGTGCTGCGTGGTTTGCACTACCAAGTGCAGCACGCACAGGGCAAGTTGGTTCGCGTCACACAAGGTGCTGTGTTTGATGTGGCGGTGGATATCCGCCAAGGATCCCCCACGTTTGGGCAATGGTTTGGGTTGGAACTGTCGGATGAAAACAAAAAACAGCTTTGGATACCTGCGGGTTTGGCGCATGGCTTTTTGGTAACGAGTGAGAGTGCAGAGTTTTTGTATAAAACCACGGACTATTACCACCCTGAGTTTGAGCGCAGTTTGTTGTGGAATGACCCAACTATTGCTATTGATTGGCCATTGCATTTGCTAGAGGCTCAGCCCATGTTGGCTGCAAAAGACGCCGATGCACAAAAATTAAATGAAGCAATACAAGAATGAACAGCCAACCTATTTATCTGAAGCCCGCACAATTTTTTTCAATCGGCGTTGCGTTGTCGTTGCTAACAACAGTGGCCGGCATCAATATTTTTGTTTTGCTGTTATTGCCCTTGGGGCTTTGGGGGTGGGTTTACTTCAAGATAGATGACGCGGATAAAAAAGATGTAACTCTGTTTTTCGGTTTGATCGCTGCATTGTGTGTGGTTGATGTCGCTTCAAACTTAAATGCAGGGTATGGGCTGCTGCACTCGTTGCGCATCTTGCTTGGCGATTTGCGTACGTTTGGCTTTGTCATATTGCTTTGGCCGCTGTTTGCAGTTGCCAATTTATCCCGACGCATGTTTTGGTCGTTGATTGCTGTCGTTGTCTCTCTTTCGCTTGCTGATCTGACATTGGTATCAATGGGGCGAGTTGGTCCGGATGTTTATCTCATGCCTGGTAGTGGCCCGAATATGAATGGGCAGATCTTGGTGGGTTTGTTTTTTGTGCTCGCACAAATTTTGCTCGCCAAGCCTGAGTTGTCATGGCGCATCGCAGCACCAATGGGCATCATGCTTGCTGGGTTGTTTTTGGCAAGCGAGCGCAGAACGGGTTGGATCTTGTTGCTGGTTGGCTCTGTGGTTTGGATTTTTCTTAATCGTGAACGTGTGATTGCTAAGGGGTATCGAAAGTGGATGCTCGTTGCAATCCTGATCGTTGCTGCGTTGATGTTTTCATCACGTGCGGTGCATGAGCGATTGGCAAAAATAGGGCAAGAGATTGAGTTGTTTACATCTCAGACGACTGAAGATCGAATTGCCACGCCAACATCTGTGGGCGTACGTATGCAATACGTAGTCTCTTCTCTGCAGCTCATCAAAGAAACTGGCTTGCTAGGTGTGGGGAGTCTCAATTTCAGAGACGCATTCTGGCGAGCCAATGGAAGTGTGGAGGGCATGCAGAGCCAGTATTCAAATCCGCACAACGAATACCTCTACATGCTTGCTACAAAGGGTGGCTTAGGGTTGGTGCTTTATTTGGCAATCTTTATACAAGCTTGCCGGATGGCGTTGAAGAAAAAAGACGAAGTTCAACGTGTAGGTATGCTGATGATGGTTTTCTTATTCATGCTCAGCATCACGACCAACTCGATGATGACCGACATGAAAGAAGGACACTTCGCCATGCTCATGATGTTGGTGTTTCTTGCGCCGCGCGAGCTGAACTTATTGGGTAAGGCAAAGATAGCAGCTTGAAATGATGAAATATAGGCGTGAAATAGACGGATTGAGGGCGTTGGCGATCGTGCCAGTGATCTTGTTCCACGCAGGCTTTGTTGGCTTTTCTGGTGGCTA
>JACCEA010235073.1_pt1 | contig 26819 bp, 25 predicted proteins | sample 7449851 | NCBI WGS metagenome assembly JACCEA01 (sample SAMN15323453, study PRJNA562643) | freshwater metagenome | isolation source: river surface water | place: USA:Blue River Watershed | collected 2017-08-18
AAATTACTTCTTTCAATACTGGCAGCGTTATTTACTACCGCATCTATTTGCCCAAATGCATCAAGTGCGCAATCAACTATTTTCTTTGGCGAAGACAGATCTTCTAGATCTGCAATACAGAGGGCAACACTTTTTCCTAAGTGGTCGAGTAATTTTTGCCCATCCTCCTTAGAAATTCCATGAATTAATACCTTTGCTCCTTCGGCAACAGCTCTAATTGTCAGTGCTTTACCAATTCCGGATGTGGCACCAGTAATAATTATTACTTTATCTTTTAAGCGCATTTTTTTACTCAGGCTTAATCACAGATTTTAAAATTTCACCAGATTGCATTTTTTCAAACGCCTCTTGCCATTTGGTAATTGGAAAAACTCCACCTAGAACTGGTGTTAAATCAAGTTTGCCCGTTCCCAGTAATCTAAGAACTCGCTCCCACATTGGCCAGTTATGTGAAAAAGTTCCACGCAGTGTTACATTTTTTGCAACCAATGGATCTAATGAAAAATCTAATGGTTGTGGGCCCCAACCAACCTTTGATATCCAACCATCTGGTCTAACTACCTCTAATGCATGTTTAAGGGATGCACTTACCCCAGCAGCATCAACAACACCATCTGCACCTAAGCCATCAACAGTTTTTGCCCACTCAGTGGCATCACCAATTACTACTTCGCACCCATAAGCTTTAGCAATATTTAATCTATTTCGATCTTTTTCTAATCCAACTAAAGCTACTTCAGCACCAGCTAGTTTTGCCATAGCAACACTTAATACACCGATTGGACCAGGCCCTAAAACCACTATCCGATCACCAGGTTTTATAAAACCTGGTGCAATTGTTGAGCTATATGCCACCGCACATGGCTCAGTCATTGCTGCAAAATCAAATGAAATACTCTCTGGAATTTTATGTAGTAGGCGGGATGCAACCTTGGCATACCTAGTCATACCGCCATTTACCCCATAGCCAAATCCTTTACGAGCTGGATCTAAGTTGTACTTACCTACTCTAGATAATGGTGAATTAACATCAATTACTGCAGCAGTCTCAGTTACAACTTTATCGCCAATTTTCCAGGTATTAGCTTTACTAACATTTTTACCAAGTTCGACAATTACTCCACAAAACTCATGTCCTAGTACAACTGGATAATTAACCGCCCAAGAGTTTGTGCCATGCCATTGATGTAGATCACTGCCACAAACACTGACCGCTTCAACCTGCATAATTACATCATCATCACCAAAGGTTGGGTATTCAACCTCTTGAAGTTCAACACTGCCTGGTTTAGATGAGTAATTAACAACACCTGCTGATTTCATTTAACTCTTCTTCCTATCTGCTTCTTGGGGTAATTGGAATATCGCCATAGGCATGTACTTTCTCACAAATTTTTCGCAACACCTCTTCAACATTTCCCGCACCCTTTGAAAAAGAGTCGGCATCAATTGCAAGTGGGGCACCAATTACAACTAGGGGAGCACCATATGAGGGACAGGCAATAGCTTGTTCTAATGAGAGCCCACCTACTGCTTGAACTGGAACTGAGACTGCATCAACTACCTGTTTTAATTGATCAAGTGGATTTGGTGCAACCTTGCCACTTTTTGCAATTCCACGACGTTCGTCATAGCCAATATGGTGAATAACCATTTGGCAACCAAGATCTTCAAGAACTCTGGCACCTTCAACCATGTCAGCACAACCTAAGTTATCTCCCATAACTGTGATGCCATAATCTTTTCCAGCTTGCACCACAACCTTTATGGTTTCAGGATGTGCTCTAGCCATGACTACAACATGAGTAGCCCCTGCTTTTGCCATCATCTCCGCCTCTAAATAGCCACCATCCATAGTTTTTAAATCAGCAACAACTGGTGTATTTGGAAACTCTTTTCTTAGCGCTCGCACACCATGTAAACCTTCAGCCAAAATAAATGGTGTTCCCGCCTCTAACCAATCAACACCAGCACGCATTGCAGTATGCGCCATCTCCATTGCTTCTTTAATATCGGTTAGATCCAATGAGACTTGCACAATTGGCTTCACTTACAAAACTCCATACTTGGCAAAGGCCTCACTTGGAGCCATGCCATCTCGAACTGCATTTCTAAATAAATTTTCACCAGAATTTTTCTCTTCAACTCTAGCAATTACCTCATCTATTGCATCTTTAGGAACAATTACCACCCCATCAATATCGCCAACAATTAAATCTCCGGGATTAATTGTTACGCCATCAATCTCAGCTGGCACATTGTGCTCAACCACCTCATACCTGGAATTAATATCTAATGGTGAGGTCTCAACTCCAAAAACTTTAAAACCAAGGGAGCGCATTCTGGTGGTATCTCTAACTGGTCCATCAGTTAACGCACCTGCTACTCCTTTATGTTTACACGCTGTCGAAAGTAATTCACCCCAAAAAGCAGCTGGATGATTACCACCATTATTTCTATTTGAAGGTGTCACATAAACTTGATCTTTACCAACTGCATCTAATGCTTTTAATAAACCAACATAGGGAACCTCTGGTGCGCTAAAGACAGCTTCAACTCTTACTGGAAAGGCATAACCCATCATTACGCCCTCACCTGAGATCATTTGGATATCAGGTTTTAACACCTGATTTCTTAAATCCATATGATCTAAGCAATCAGAGGCTAGAGCTGCGGTAAAAATGGTGGATAACTTTTTTAAATCATATTTTTTATCGCTCACACCCCAAAGATTAGGGGGTAGTTTGGATCAAAAGTAGACCCTAAAGCCTTACTTTAGAGATATATGAAAAGGTTTATAACATTTAGATAAAGGAGTGTTTATTAACTAATTGTTAGCCATGTTCAGTTGACTACCTTACCGATGGGTATAAGGATTGCCTACAGGTTCGACGGTCCGCGTTGTACCACTCTATATAGAGAAGAAATGGAGAAATGAATGCGTAGAAGTTCATTTCGTCTTGTTGCAGCTGCAGCAGCTATTGCCCTTGCGGTAACTGGTTGTTCATCATCAGGTGATGATGCAGCAAACACAGACACAGAGTTTGAAATCTTTACCTGGTGGGCATCTGGTGGCGAAGCTGCTGGCCTACAGGGAATGATTGATGTTTACACTGCACAAAATCCTGACACAGAGTTTATTAACGCTGCTGTTGCCGGCGGTGCTGGTGTAAATGCTAAGGCTGTATTGCAAAGCCGCTTAGATGCTAATGAGCCACCAGATTCATTCCAAGCACATGCTGGTATGGAGCTTGATGGTTATGTCCGCGGTGGACAATTAGAAGATCTATCATTTTTGTATCAGTCAGAAGGTTGGGACAAGATATTCCCAGCTGACTTAATTCGCTCAATTACTGTTGATGGAAAGATTTATTCAGTTCCAGTAAACATTCACAGAGCAAATGTTCTTTGGTGGAATCCAGCTGCTGCAACTAAGGCTGGAATTACAAAAGCTCCAGAGACATTAGATGAATTCTTTGCAGATCTTGAGAAGTTCAAGAAGGCTGGAATAACTGGTTTGGCACTTGCAGGAAAGGGAGACTGGGCGATTGCTCACCTTCTTGACTGGATGCTTCTTGCATCAATGGGTCCAGATAAGTTTGAAGGTCTATACAACGGATCAACTTCATGGACAGGTCCAGAGGTTGCTGCCGGTATTAAGAACTTCCAGAGAGCACTTTCTTATGGAAATAAGGGTGCAGGAAACCTTGATTGGCCAGATGCTGGAAAGTTAGTAACTGACGGCAAAGCTGGATTCTTCATCATGGGTGACTGGGCTTCAGCACAATGGCAATCAGATGGTTTGAAGCTTGGAACTGACTACACATATGCAGCAGCTCCAGGAACTGTTGGTGTTTACCAATGGCTATCTGACTCATTCGTACTTCCAGTTGGTGCACCACACCGCAACGCTGCTATTGCATGGTTGAAGGTTTGTGGATCTAAGGAAGGCCAGGATGCATTTAATCCAAAGAAGGGATCGATCTCAGCTCGTACTGACTCAGATCTATCTCTATACGATGATTATCTAAAATCAGCCGCTGCTGACTGGAAGAAGGATCGCTTAGTCGGTTCAACAGTTCACGGTGTAACTGGAAATAACGCGCTAATGGCTGCATACAATGCTGCTGTTGGTAAGTATTTCTCAGGCGGATTCAAAGATAACGCCGGACTTGCTAAAGATCTTGCTGCAGCTTATGAAGCAGGCAAGGCTTAATTAGCAATCAAAGTAAGTAAGTAACTTCGGTGGGCAAGAAATTGCCCACCGAAGTTTTCTAAATATATAAGCGTCACGATTAACTTCTAATTTTAAAAGACGAGGGGAATCTCTAGGTGAGTAAAGTTGTTAGAAATAAACGCTCACTTAATGCTCGTGTAGGTGGCTTATTTTTTGTACTACCTTCGATAATTACAGTAATTATTTTCGTATACGGGTTAATTCTTTGGTCGGTAAATGTTTCGCTAACAAATCAAAACTCAGGAACTAAAAAAGAGCTTGAGTATGTTGGTTTAAAAAATTACACAGATTTAATTACTGATGAGCGTTTTACTCATTCACTATCAAACCTTATTAAATTTACAATAGTTTTTATTTTGGGCGCCTTGGTAACTGGCTTTATCATGGCGTTGCTCCTTGAAAAGGGAATTAAAGGCGAAGGCTTTTTTCGTTCATTTTATTTATACCCAATGGCGATCTCATTTATCGCAATGGGTACGGTTTTTAACTGGTTGCTTAACTCAGCCCGAGATGAAGAGGCTGGTGGATTAAACCTTGCCTTGCAAAAAATCGGCTTAGGTTTTCTTCAAAATGATTGGTATGTATCAGAGCGTGGTGCGATGTATGCAATGGCACTTCCTGCTATTTGGCAGATGTCTGGCTACGTATTAGCTTTATTTTTAGCTGGCTTTAGAGGAATTCCAGATGATCTGCGTGAGGCTGCCCGAGTAGATGGTGCCAGTGAGTCTCAGATTTACCGCCATGTGTTATTCCCACAATTGACCCCAACTTTGTTAACAGTCTTAATTATTTTAGGTCATATATCTATGAAGGCCTTTGATTTAATTATTGGTATTAATGGAAAATCTTATGTAACTCAGGTGGTTGCGGTATATATGTGGGAGGCAACCTTTGATAAACGCGATTATGCAAAAGGAACTTCAATTGCGATAGTGCTTTTGATAATGATTGCAATTGTGGTGGTTCCTTATCTTCGCTATAACAACAAGCAACAGGCGTATCGATAATGAGTAAAGATATAGTCGACCTAGTCACTGCAAAGTCTGATGTCCGTAATTCAAAGCGGCGTCGAACTGGAAAAGAAAAATTCTGGTTAATTTTCCGATACGTATCTCTAATTTTTATCTGGTTCTTAGTTGTGATGCCAATTTATGTAATGGTAATTAACTCACTTAAAGGAGTTAAAAATGTATATTTAACAAACGCCTTTAAGTTGCCTGAAAGACTAGATTTTTCAGCTTGGTCAGTAGCATGGAGTGGAACTGATTACTTCCCACAATCTATCTCTGAATCAATGACTCGAACCCTATTTTTCGTAGTTCAGTCAGCCTTGATATCTGCAATTATTGGTTCAATAAATGGCTATGTATTTGCAAAATGGAAGTTTAGAGGATCTAATTTTATTTTTACCCTATTTTTGTTCGGAATGTTTATTCCATATCAGGCGATTATGATTCCATTGGTAAGAATAGCAACTACTCTAGAAATAAATAAATCAATTTACGTGCTGGTATTGGCTCATATTATTTATGGAATTCCTATTTGTACTCTAATTTTCCGAAACTACTATGAAGCAATTCCAAATGAGTTAATTGAAGCTGCTCGAGTTGATAAAGCATCAATGATTCGCACCTATCGCTCAATCATTTTGCCACTTTCAGTCCCAGCATTTGTTGTGGTCTTGATCTGGCAATTTACCTCAGCCTGGAATGACTTTTTATTTGCGATATTTTTAACTGGTGGCTCACCCAAGCTATCAGTTGCAACGACTGCGCTTAATTTTATTACAGGCTCTTCAAATCAGGTTTATTACGGAGTTAATATGACCGCATCTTTAATTGTTTCCCTACCAACTTTAATTGTTTATATCTTCTTAGGTCGCTACTTCTTAAGAGGATTACTTTCAGGCTCACTTAAAGGTTAAAAATGTCGATTGCAGTTGAAGTATTTGATTCAAGGCGCAATCAATTAGGAGAAGGGCCAACAGCAACTGGTCCGAATAATAATCATGTGCAGTGGTGTGATATCTATGGGCAATACATTAGGTCTAAAAATCTAATAAGTGGTCAAACTTCGGAGTATCAAACTAGTGAGCCAGTTGGCTTTCAAATTCCAAGAACTACTGGTGGTGACATATTAGGCACAGCTAATGGACCAGTTCTTCGTGATGAAAAAGGTAATCTGACCCAACTTCCAACAAGGCAAGAAGCAGATGGTTTTGTAGATAAAAATGTATTGCGCTGGAATGATGCCAAAGTTTCACCGGATGGTTATCTCTTCTTGGGATCTATGGCTTATGAAAACCAAAGTAATGAAGGTGCTTTCTATCGTTTGAGTAAGGATGGGAAAAAATTACAGCGATTATTTGGTGATGTTGGTATCTCTAATGGTATGGATTGGAGTACGGACTTAACCAAGATGTATTACATCGATACTTTAACCATGAAAGTCGAAGTCTTTGACTATAACAAGGGTGAAATTTCAAATCGTAGGACCTTGGTTCAGATTAAAGATGGGATGGGTTATCCAGATGGAATGTGTGCTGATGCAAATGACAATATCTGGGTAGCTTTCTGGCTTGGATCTGCAGTTAGGTGTTTTGATGGCAGAACTGGCGAGCTATTAGAGGAAATTAAATTACCGGTACAAAAAGTCACCTCTTGCTGTTTTGCTGGTGAGAAATTAGATCAGTTAATAATTACAACTGCGGTAGGAAATCCAGGAGAGAGTATGGATTTAAATGAGTATCCGCAGGCAGGTTTTATATTTATTGCTAGCACTGGAGTTATAGGTAAAAAAACAACCACATTTGGAGCTTAATTGAGCACCGATCTATTCACCTTTGGTGAGGTGCTCTCTGTTTTTATTTCAACTGACACTGAATCGGTAATGAGTGCTAAAAGTTATGAAAGAGTTACAGCAGGTGCTGAAAGCAATGTAGCGGTAACAGTTTCAAGATTAGGATTAAAAGCTCAGTTTTACTCTCGATTTGGAACTGACCAACTAGGTTCGGTAATGATCCAAGATATTGAAAATGAGGGTGTTGATGTCTCGCTTGTGAAAAGAGTGCCAAGCTTTTCAGCAGCCATGGTACGAAATCCAGGAAAGAGTGCTCCTGTTGAAATTAGTTATCTACGAAAAGGATCTGCCGCCTCAACTATTGAACCAAATGATATTTTGGATTCATATATTTCAAATGCAAAATGGCTTCATACAACAGGTATAACTTGTGCAATCTCTAAAAGTGGCGCAGATTCAGTTAGGCATGCGCTAGATAGAGCCAATGCACTTGGGGTGAAATCAAGTTTTGATTTGAATATTAGACGTAAATTATGGAGTGAGGAGGAAGCTAAAAATACTCTAGCTCCACTTGCAAAAGATGTTGAGTTACTAATTGGAGGTGAGGATGAGTATCAAGTTGTATTTGGCGATCTTGATTCCAAAAAGATGTTAGCGCAAGCAAATCAGCGTGGGTGCAAAATTGCAGTTATGACAAAAGGTGATCAAATACTTAAATACTCAATTGATGGTGAGTATGGTGAGTTAACTCCACCAAAAGTAGTTGCAGTTGACCCCGTAGGTTCTGGGGATGCATTTACTGGTGGAAGTATCGCTGGTTTACTCGCCGGACTTAGCCCTGTTGATGCTTTAGAACAAGGCAGTATCTGTGGAGCCTCAGTTGCAAGTATGTTTGGGGACTGGACCGGAATCCCAACAGGGCAAGTTGGCCTAGTCGATAAGAATTTAGCCAAGAAGTTTAGGAGTTAAAAAATGAAAACTTTAGATACTTTACTAACAGAAAAAATGATGACTCTCGTTAGAGCTAATTCGCAAAGTGAAGGAGAGGCACTTGCTGATGCCCTCGTAGCATCAGGTGTTAAAGTAATTGAAATTACCCTAACAACTCCTGGGGCATTAAAAATTATTCAAAAATTACTAAAGAATAAGGGTTTACTTGTTGGCGCCGGGACTGTTAGGACCGTAAAAGATGTCAAAAAAGTTGAGGATGTTGGGGCTAGTTTTGTAGTCTCACCAGATACTAATGAGGATGTAATTGTTGCAACCAAGAAATTAAAGTTAGTTTCAATGCCTGGCGTATGTACACCAACTGAAGTTGCAATTGCCGAAGAAAGTGGGGCTGATATTATGAAGTTATTCCCAGCTGCCATTTTAGGACCTGGACATTTAAAGATGCTTCGTGAGCCATTTCCAAACAATCGCTGGTGCCCAACAGCCGGAATAACCTTAGAATCTGTACCAAAGTGGTTTGAGGCTGGTGCAGACTTAATCGGTCTTGGTGGGCCTATAACTAAGGGTGGGGTTTCAAAAGTTAATGAAAATGTTATTGCTTTTCGTAATGCAATTAATGAGGCAAGTAAGGTAGTTTATCGACATGAAGTTAGCCAATAAACATATATTCGTAACTGGCGGCGCCAAGGGAATTGGTGAAGCAATTGTTCGAGATGCAGCGATAGAGGGTGCATCAGTTTCATTTATTGATATAGATGTTACATCTGGTGAAAAACTGGTCAAGGAGTTAGTGGATTCAGGAAAAAAAGCTGCATTTTTTAGAGCAGATGTGGCAAATTTTGATCAACTAAAAACTGCATTCACTCAGGCGGTAGCTAAATTTGGGGATGTTACTGGTGTAGTAAATAACGCTGGTGTTAACTCACATGCTGATCCAGTGACAATGACTGATAAAGAGTGGGATGATTTTTTTGCAATTGATATGAAACCAGTTTGGCTCACAGCAAAATTGGCACTACCAGCTATGCGTAAGGCTAAGCATGGCTCGATTGTAAACATTTGTTCAATTCATGGCCGACTTACCTATCCAGGATTTTTCCCATACGGTGCAGCAAAATCTGCTGTTCTTGGTTTAACCAGAAACTTGGCATTAGATGAGGGAAAGCATGAAATTAGAGTCAATGCTGTCTCTCCTGGATACATTCTTACTGACCTAACTAAAACTTGGTTAAGTGGTGAGATAGGAAGATTAGAGCGAGCAAACTCAATTCAGCCACTTGGACGTATGGGTGAACCACATGAGGTTGCAAAAGTTGTGACATTTTTACTTTCTGACAAATCAACTTATGTAAGTGGCTCTGACTGGGCTGTAGATGGTGGATTAGGAGCAAGGTCAGCATGATTTTAAAAGGTGAGCATTTATTTGTAACCGGTGGCGCGGCTGGAATTGGTGAAGCTTTAGTTTTGGGTGGTGTTAAAGAGGGAGCCAAGGTTTCTTTTGTTGATATTGATGATGCTAAAGGTAACGCACTTGTTGAAAGATTAACTAAAGAAGGTCATCAAGTTCAGTATGCAAATGCAGATGTATCTAAGTTTGAAACCTTTAAGGCTGGGTTCAATAAATTAGTTACAAATTTTGGTCCAGTTACTGTGGCAGTATCAAATGCAGGTAGAAACTCATATGCAGATGCGGTGGAATATGCAGAGGAAGAGTGGAATGATTTTTTTGCACTTGATTTAAAATCTAGTTGGTATTTAGCAAAACTTTGTCTTCCAAGTATGCGCAAAGCACACTATGGATCAATTGTGAATATTTCATCAATTCATGGACGTATGTCTAGGCCAAATTTCTTTCCGTACTCTGCCGCAAAAGGTGGAATTATTGGCTTATCAAGAAATCTAGCTTTAGATGAAGGAAAGTATGGAATTAGAGTTAATTCAGTATCTCCAGGAACAACTGCAACACCACTTCTAAAGAGCTATATGGAAAAGTTTCCTGATGAAAAAGCACATGCTCTCTCTGTTGCTCCTAATGCAAGGTTTGGCTCGCCTGAAGAGATTGCAAATGTAATTCTGTTTACATTATCAAAAGATGCATCTTTTATAACGGGTGCAGATTTAATGGTGGATGGAGCACTCCACGCTAGATACGCTTAAGCTCGAATATTTACAAAATTAGGGTTTAATTCTCCTAAGTTTTTAGCACCCATCAACTTCATTGCAGTTTCCATCTCAAATCTAAATAACTCAACTACTTTCTTAACACCAGATTCACCTGCAGACATTGCGCCATATAAATAAGCTCTACCAATTAGTACCGCATCAGCACCTAAGGCAATTGCAGCAATAACATCTGCTCCACTCATAATTGCACCATCTAGGTAAATTTGTGGTCCACTGCCTTTGCTACCAATTGCTGATCTGACTGAAGGCAGTAGCTCTAGGGGAACTACAGAGCGATCTAATTGTCTGCCGCCATGATTTGAAAGCACAATAGCATCGACACCAATTTTGGAAAGTTCAGCTGCATCTTCAACAGTTTGAATACCTTTAATTATTAGTTTTCCTTGCCAGACTGATCGCAGCCATTTCACATCTTCAAAAGTTACTGCCGGATCAAATACTTTTGCAGCTATCTCTGATAGAGGTTTATTGAAATTCCTAAAGGTTGCAAACTCAAGTGGGGCAGTAGTTAGAAGGTTGAACCACCATCTTGGTTTAAGTGCCATATCAAAAAAAGTTTTCAATCCTATCTTTGGTGGCACCGTTAATCCATTTCGCATATCCCGCCATTTAATACCACCTACCGCTGTATCGACAGTAAGCATTAAACCTTCAAAGCCTGCTTCTTTAGCCTCTTCAATAAATTTTAAACTTTGATCACGATCTCGCCAAAGGTAAAGTTGAAACCATCTACGAACTCCTGGAACTTGCTCACCAATTTCTTTTGAGGATGTAGTCCCCATAGTCGATAGGTTATAAACCAAATTATTTTCTTGGCACACTTTAGCCACCATAACTTCACCCTTGTAATGCATCATTCTTGTGTACCCAGTTGGAGCAAAAATAATTGGAAGTGAAGTTTTTGCATCTAATATTTCAGTCGTTAGATCTATTTTTGAAACATCTCTTAATACCCGAGCTTTAAATTCGACTTTTGAATAAACCTCTTGGCTACGAGCATATGCCAATTCATCATTTGCTCCACCATCTACGTAATCAAAGACTGCTTTAGGTACTCTCTTTTTCGCTAAATTTCGCATCTCTGCCATATTTACGACTTTTTTTAATTTCTTATCCTGTAGTGGAAACTTTGGTAGTGACCAGCCCAAGAGTGGCTTTATATTTTTCCAGCGAGGAAGTTGACGTTTCATAACTAGACTTTCAACTTGTAAGCACGTTTTGCTGTTCCAGACCAAAATGACTCTTGCTCAGAAATAGAAAAACTTGCAATAAAATTTTCCATTAGGTTAATGGTATCTGCATAACTTGCAGCTAGCAGGCACACTGGCCAATCTGATCCGAACATCATTCTTGAGGGCGTAAATGAATTTAGCACATGGTCAAGATAGGGTTTAAAAGTTTCCTGGTTCCAATTACTCCAATTAGCCTCTGTAAATAACCCTGATACCTTAACTGAAACATTTTCGAATTTTGAAATCTGACTTATCTGATCTGCCCATGGATTAATTTCACCTTTTGCCATATATGGCTTGGAGATATGATCAAGAACGAAAACATTATTTGGAGATCTCTTAACCATTTCAACAGCTGCGGCTAACTGAGGTGGTCTAGTTAAAATATCAAAACTCAAGTCATATTCGGCGATCCTATGGATATTTCTAATTACATCTTCCCTTAGCAGCCAGTTCGGATCAGCTTTATCTTGAGCCATATCTCTTAGCGAAACCAATTTCGCACCACCTGGATGCTGCAGATACTTATCTAATTGGGGCCTAATATCCTCACTTTCTAGATCAACCCAGCCAACTACTGCACAGACTTTTGGATGAGTGAGTGCGAGGTCTAAAAGTTCAGGAGTCTCATCTGGTGTAGTCACCGTCTGAACTACGACCGTAAAATCTATTCCAGATTTTAATAATTCTGGCTCGAGCTCATCTATTAAAATAGTTCTAGATATCGGCTTTAATTCATCGCCTTGCATCCATGTTTGAGGTCTGACGCTTAAGTCCCAAATATGGTGATGAGAATCTATTCGCATAGTTGTGCAATCTTACTCTGAACTAATCCAATCTCAACTTCACATTTTTGCCAGATTACTGATGTCTTATCAACCCCACCAGAGTCTATCCAACCAAGCCTTTTAATTATCGCAGACTTCATACCTTTGAATTTTGACTCACTAATTATTGCTCCATTTAGTGCTGCACTTGGGTCACTAATTTGTTCATTAAAGAATAGATCTGGAAGATTATCTTTATCTACTGCCAAACCTAGTTTTTGATTTATATCTCTTTGTATTGCAAGCCTCATTAAACCTAACTCAAATAATTCAGGCATCGACACATCACGGTTCAACTCAGATTTCACCATTTCAATTACATCTTTACTTCTAAGTTCTCGAGTTGGTGGAGCTGAATAAATACAAACTCCAAGTGCATCTAGAGCTGACCATAGAAGCCAAAGGTCACCAATACTTTTTTCACGGTCGCTATTCAAAGTTGCCAATGGAATTCCACCTTTAGGGATTCCGTACTCACCACCGTACTCAACATGACGGTGCCATACCCAATTGGGATCAAAATCAATATCGTGCTCTATAACGTCATATCTTGGACCTGAAGGGTTTAACGCCATTGCTAAAGCCAAACCTTGGCTGCCTCTAGGGTCCCAAGGTGGAATTGCCATACCTTTTATTTGATTAAATCCTGTTTTAAGCTCCTTCTTTTTAACTTTATCTACTCTTTTCTTAATTGAGCGCTTTAACTTAATATTTTCTTGAATCAAAAGCGCGGCAGTGTAAACATGTTCAACACCAATTTCATGGCAGTAAGAATTAAAATCTATCAATTCTTCCGTGCTTCCTTCACCGTACTGAGAAAGTAAAGAAGTAATGCTTAACTGGTGTTGTCGGCCTCCATCTGTTGGACCTGCAGATACCAAAAAAGATTTTAAACAATTTTGAGGGCAACCTGGACAACTATTTGCTCCATCATCTTTTAGGTAAGGTAAAAACTTATTTGGATCAAAGCTATTTACAATTGCAGGAAGTTTTCTACCAAAATTATTTCCAGCCATGTATCCAGTTAGCTTCGAGTTAGCCCATAACCCAAATCCAGGAGCATCATGCTCAGATTTAGTTAAAGGATTATCTTGAATTCCAGATGCATATTTTCTTGTGACACTTTCAATAACTGGATTTGTAGGCTTTTTTTCAGCGCCAGCGAGTGAGATGTATTTTAAGTTCATTTGACCAAAAACTGCACCAAGTCCACCCTGAGATGTAGCAAATCCATTATCGCAAACTATTGATGAACCAGGGTACTTTTTCTCACCAGCTTCACCAATTGCAAGAGTAGTTAGCGTACTTTGTGTCTTTACAGCTTCTGTAGTTTTCCAAACTGATAAACCTTTCAATTTTTTAGCTTTTGGGAAATTAAATTCTAAAAATCCTCGATTAGTAATCTCAACTCCAGTTAATGAATGTGCCTTATTGATTAAAACTATTGCATCAACACCTAAAGCGTGAATGGAGCTTGCAAGTCTTCCTTGGATTTTTGATTCAATTATTCCTTTTGATTGAGGCGATATCGCTGAAATTAATGCATCGGATAAACCCACTCCATGCTTGCCACCCAAAAGGCCCTTTGAGATTACAACAAAATTATCATTCTTTATCGTTCCAGTTAGCGCCGATAAAATTGGTAAGGATACTGGTAATAAATCATTTTCTAAAGAAAGATCTATCTCGCTATGTGAAAGATCTTGTAAATTAATGAGTACTACTTTAGACATTACACCCCTTAGTTAATTCAAAATCATATAGGCTTTATTCATTAATTAGAAGGGTTAATAATGGCAAAGATAACTGGATTTAAGACCTTAGATATTAGATTTCCAACATCAACTGCAAAGCATGGGTCCGATGCAATGAATCCAGATCCTGACTATTCAGCTGCCTATTTAATCTTAGAGACTGACTCAAATATTTCTGGTCATAGCTTAGTTTTTACAATTGGTCGTGGAAATGATTTGCAGTGTAATTCTATTGCTCAACTAGCAGAGACAATTGTTGGTGAAGAGCTTTCAACATTAGAAAGTCGAATTGGACAAATAGGAAAAGATTTAGTTCGAGATTCTCAAATTCGCTGGCTTGGCCCAGAAAAAGGTATTCCACATATGGCAGCAGGTGGTGTGGTTAATGCGCTATGGGATCTAATTTGTAAGATCAATAAAAAACCACTTTGGAAGCAACTATCCGATATGTCGCCAGAGGCATTAGTTGACCTGATTGATTTCAGACATATCTCTGATGCAATAACCCCAGATGAAGCACTCTTAATTTTGAAAAAGGGTATCGATAGTCGAGAAAAAAATGAAAAAATATTATTAGAAAAAGGTTTGCCTGCTTACACAACTACTCCCGGCTGGCTTGGCTATAGCGATGAAACCATGATCCGCTTAGCAAAGGAGGCGGTGGCAGAAGGCTTCACATTGATAAAAATGAAAGTTGGACGCTCACTTGAAAATGATATTCATCGATTGGAGTTAGTACGAAAAACAATTGGAAATGATGTTCGAATGGCTTGCGATGCTAACCAAGTCTGGGATGTAAATGAAGCAATAAAATGGATAAAGGCAATTAGCCATGTGAACTTATTTTGGGTAGAAGAACCAACATCTCCAGATGATATTTTAGGGCATGCAACAATTGCTAAAGCGATTGCTCCAACTCGTGTTGCAACAGGTGAGCATGTTCATAATCGAATAATGTTCAAACAGATGCTTCAAGCTGGCTCAATGTCATTTTTACAATTAGACGCAACAAGAACTGCCGGCGTAAACGAGAATGTTGCAATCATAGTAATGGCTGCAAAATTTGGCATTCCAGTTTGTCCACATGCTGGTGGGGTTGGATTATGTGAAATGGTTGCACACTTGGCAATGTTTGATTCAGTTGCAGTTACTGGTCATCATGATAAAAGAGTGGTGGAGTTTGTTGATCACCTACATGAGCACTTTGTAATACCTACTGAAATTAAAAATGCATCGTATGTAGCACCACTTACTGCTGGCGCAGGTGCTGAAATCAAGTCGCAATCATTGGAAGATTACCTTTTTCCACAGGGTAAAGTTTGGGCCTCCCGATAACTGAATAAGCGTAGATCTATAACATTTACATAACAGATCGGATAAATCTATGAATTTCAGACTAAAAAGAGTACTTTTCTCATACAGCGAAACACGCTGCTCTTAAGAGGAGAATAAATGAAATCAAAGAAAATATCGCTAGTAGCAATTTCAACTGCTGCCGTACTAGCTATTACTGGATGTTCATCATCTGGTGACAGTGCAGGCGGAGATCTAAATATTGCTATGGTGTCAAAAGGCTTCCAGCATCAATTCTGGCAAGCAGTTCAAAAGGGAGCTGAGAATGCTGCCGCTGAACTTGGCGTAACAATTACTTTCGAAGGTCCTGAGAGTGAATCACAAGTTGATAAGCAGCTTGAAATGTTACAAGCTGCAATTGACCGTAAGGTTGATGCAATTGGATATGCATCTCTAGATCCACAAGCTCCACTTCCATTATTAGCTAAGGCTAAAGAAGGCAACATCCCTGTTTACATGTTCGATGCTGCTGCAGGAAATGAAGCTGATCTAGGTGCAGATGGTCCAGCACTTGGAATTGCACGTACAGATGGTGAAGCCGCTGCTGCTCTTGCTGCAGATGAAATGGCTAAGTTAATTGGCGAAAAGGGCAAGGTATTCGTAATTGTTCACAGCCAAACTAACGCAACTGGTGTACAGCGCAGAGATGGATTCTTAAACCAAATGAAGGCTAAGTATCCAGGAATTACAGTTCTTGCTCCTCAGTACGGCGACGGTGACCACCAGAAGTCTGCTGACATTGTTAAGGCTGTATTAGCTGCTAATAAAGACCTAAAGGGTATTTACGCAACTAACGAAGGTTCAGCAATTGGTGCAGTTAAGGCACTACAAGAGTTGAAGAAGAAGCCAGGCGAGTTAGCTGTAATCGGTTTCGACTCAGGTGCTGCACAGATCGATGCAATCAAGACTGGCTTAATGGCTGGCGCGATTACACAAGATCCAATTGGAATTGGTTATAAGACAGTACAAGCACTTGTTGCATACTTGAAGGATGGAACAGTTCCTCCAACATTTATCGACACAGGCTTCTACTACTACACCAAGGACAACATGGACGAGCCAAATATTGCGGCCGTTCTATATCAGTAATTACTGATTAAGTAGAAGTAAATCGGCGGTATCCATTCGGGTACCGCCGATTTCTATTGCGATTAAGAGAAGGTAGAATCAAGTTATGAGTGAGTTTGCAAAACCGCCACTATCTCCAATTCAGATCTCACTTGATGTTTCTACTGGCTCTCTTTCACCAAGTGGTCCAACCTTGACTCGTCGGTTACTAGATTTAAAAGGTTGCTTTAAAAATACTGAAGCTTGGCAAAGTGAAGTTGAAAAGAGCAATCCGATTGTTTATCAAGTAATTTCCTCAGTAGTGCCAGAAACTGCTCGGGAGTTGCCGCAATCTATTACAACAATCTTTGCCGGAGATTGCGCTGGTGAGTTATATATGACCAAGGGTCACCAACATCCAGATCCACAAGGTGAGATTTATTATGGCCTTGAAGGACAGGGTGGAATAATTTTATTTGATGGAAAGAAAAGTGCTTGGATTGAAATAACACCTGGCAAAATTGGATACATCCCTCCTGGTTGGGCACATCGATCAATTAACACAGGTAAAAGTGATTATAAATTTCTTGCAGTTTATCCTGGGTGTGCCGGACATGATTACCAATGGGTTTTAGATAATGGCATGGGCCTTCGGGCATTTAAAAATAACAATAATTTTGAGTTAACTGAATTTTAATTGTCGCATGATTATTGCTCACGATTTAGGTACGACTGGTAATAAAGCATCTCTACATAGTGATGATGGCAGAATGTTGCACCACTGCACAGTCGCCTACCCGGCACACTTTGCAACAGGTGGTGTAGCTGAACAAAATCCAATGGATTGGTGGAATGCCGTAGGCCAGGCAACAAAAAAGCTATTACAGATGGCGGGCATTTCAGCAGATCAAATCACCGGAGTTGGAATCTCAGGACAAATGATGGGTGCCATATTTCTTGATGAAAATTTCAATCCAACTAGAGATGCAATTATTTGGGCAGATTTTCGGTCTCAAAAACAAAGTGATTATTTGGTTGAGAAAATTGGCCTTGATAAAGCTTATAAACGGCTTGGTCATCGCCTAAATCCGACATACTCAATTGCAAAAGTAATGTGGGTAAGAGATAACCAGCCAGAGATCTGGTCTAAGACAAAACATATATGCATTGCAAAAGACTTTATAAATCAAAAACTAACTGGTCGATTTGTAACTGAACCTTCAGATGCATCATCTACAAATTGCTTTGATCAAGCTAATTTAGTGTGGGATGAGGAGATTTTAAAAGTTGCAGATATTCCATCCTCATATTTTCCAGAGATTGTTGCTTCAACATCAGTAATTGGTGGCTTAACTAAAGATGCAGCTTCCCACTTAGGCTTAAGTGTTGGAACACCTGTAGTTGCAGGTGGTGGTGACGGTCCAATGGCAGCATTAGGAGCTGGGATAATTTCTCCAAGCGATGGTGCTTATGTATGTATGGGTTCATCCTCGTGGGTAGCGGTCTCTACTAATAAACCGTTGCATGATCCGAAGATGCGATCTATGACTTGGAATCACATTGTTCCAAATCAGTTTTCGCCAACCGCAACTATGCAAGCAGGTGGTGCAAGCTTGCAATGGATTATTGAAGATCTAATGCCTGCAACTGAAAAAAATCGTTATCAAATACTCTTAAACGAGGCAGAAAAAGTTAACTCTTCCGATGATGGACTTTACTTTTTACCTCATATCCTTGGTGAGCGATCACCATACTGGAACCCGTCAGCCGCAGGAGCCTTTATTGGTTTAGGTAGGCACCATGATCGCGCTTATTTGGTCCGAGCAGTTTTAGAGGGTGTTGCCTTTAATTTATTAACATGTATCCAGGCATTCACGGAGAATGAAATTCCAATTAAGCAGATAGATGTGATTGGCGGGGGAGCAGAAAGTTCACTTTGGCTGCAGATTTTTGCCAATATTTGGGGAGTTAAAGTTAGATCTAGATCCATAGTGGAGGATGCAAATAGTCTTGGCGCTGCAGTAACAACATTGGTTGGACTAGGTAAAGGTAATTTTTCAATAGTTAAAGAACTTTCAACAATAACAGCTGAATATAATCCTTCAAATGAAAATGAAAAATATAGAAATCAACATCAAATTTTCCTTGATGGTTACTTAAAATTAGAAGATTGGTTTAATACTAGAAAGTCCTTTAATTAATGGGCAAACCTTTAGTTTTAATTTCAAGTCGATCGTTTTCTACGGGTAATGTTGATTTAATTGGTATTTTGAATGCCTCCGGTTGCTTAGTACGGAAAATCTCAAGCAATCATGATTTGAATGAAATATCTGAAGATTTAAAGGAAGCAGTAGCCTGGATTGCAGGAGTAGCACCAATTACCGATGAGATGTTAGAAAAAGCTCCAAAACTTAAAGTAATTTCCCGCTATGGGGTCGGCCTTGATTCAGTAGATTTAAACTCTGCAAAAAAGCGAAAAGTGATTGTTGCAAATACTCCTGGTGCAAATAGTAATTCAGTTGCTGAATTAGCCCTCGGGTTAATTTTTGCCTCATTAAGAAATCTATCTTTGGCAGATGCAAATGTAAGGAGTGGAAATTGGTCAGCAGTTAGAGGCCAGGAGATAAATGGATTGCTAATTGGTGTTATTGGGTATGGAAAAATTGGAAAATTAGTATCAAAAAAATTACTTGCACTTGGGGCAAAAGTCATGGTTTTCGATCCTTTTGTCCAAGATCCAAATATCGTTGATCTAGAGACTTTAAATAAAAAGGCCCAACTTGTAACGCTTCATTCACCAGGAGAAGAAAAAATCATTACTAAGTCTTGGATTCAAGCGGCTCCGGTTGGACAGATAATTGTTAATACTGCAAGGGCCAATTTGGTTGATGAAATTGCTATAGCTGAGGGTTTAAATTCTGGAAAATTGGCTTTTTATGCAGCAGATTCAATTTCAACTGAAAATTCGCATGAGACTTCTACATTGCTTCATGATGATTTCAAAGATAAGACTTTGTTTACTCCACATTTAGGGGCACAAACAATAGAAGCAATTGACTTAATGGGATCAATGGCGGTGGAAAATGTATTAGCTGTTTTGGCAGGTAAGCCTGTGCGAAATCAAGTGATTTGATGGACCAACAAAATATTAGGTTTATTGGTGTTTCGACCTCAAATTCCTCAATTATGAAAATATTTCCAGAGTGGAGTAAGACTTTAAAACTCGGGGCATCAATTTCCGGAATTGACATACCATTAAATTCTTCAGCTAAAGATTATATTGATGCAATTAACGAGATGAAAAATGATTCAGGCTGTCGAGGAGCACTAGTTACAACACATAAAATTTCTCTATATCAAAGCACTAAAGATATGTTTAGTTATTTTGATGATTTTGCTAAGACATGTGGAGAAGTCTCTTGTGTAAAGATTAGTGGTGGAGCAGTTGAAGGGTTTGCTAAAGATCCAATTTCCGCCGGCCTTGCAATAAAAGATTTCTTACCACAAGATTTTTTTGACTCTCAAAGTCAAGTTCTACTTCTTGGCGATGGTGGAGCAGCGACTGCCATAGCGTGGTATTTAACCTCACTAAAAAATCCTCCCAAGTTGATAAGTGTTTTAGGAAAAGATCAGAGTCGACTAAATCATTTCATGGAAGTTATGAAATTAAGAACTGCCAATATCGAATACTATCTTTCATCCCACTCCGTCATTCAATCAATTATTTCCTCTGGTGCTAAGTTTTTAATCATAAATGCTACTGGTATGGGTAAGGACTTGCCTGGGTCTCCATGGCCGCAGAATTTAGCATTCCCAAAAGATTCTTACGTTTGGGAGTTAAATTACAGAGGAAGCTTAGAGTTCTACCATCAAGGTAAAGCACAAGAAAAAAGTTCTAATTTAAAAGTTATCGACGGTTGGCGTTACTTTATATATGGATGGACACAGGTAATTTCCGAAGTTTTTGATGTGGATATTAGTGATGAGGATTTTAAGATTTTAGAGGCCCAAGCGGAGGCCAATAGGTGAAAATCAATTATCACGAACATGCATTTCAGGTTTCACCAAAATTAATTGGCGATGAACTTGATGATATTGAAAAAAGTATTCAAGAATTTAAAAATTTGAAAACCTCTGGATTTGACGGATATGTAGATGCAACACCTTTATTCTTGGGAAGAAATCCTGGAGGTTTGGTTAGATTAATTCAAGAAACTGGGCTTTCAGTTTTTCCAGTGACCGGATTTCACCACTCAGGTCATTACTCAGACGCCTTAATTAAAGTGATTTTAGGAAAAGGTACCAAGTTTTGGGTTAATCAATTAATAGGTGAAATATCTCTAGGTATGGCATGTAATGAAGATGTATATATAGATAATTCATTAGTTAATCGTGAAAGTATTAAAGCTAAAGTTCTAAAAGTTGGTTTACGCAAATCAATGAGTGATTTTGAAGATACGACCTTAGCAATAATTAAAAACACCTATCGTGAATTAAAAACTCCGATCATGGTTCACTTAGATGCAGATAATGACGCAATTTCTGTTGCACAGAAAATTATTGACCTTGGAATCGAACCTACAAGTACTGTACTGGCTCATATTGATCGCCAGGTCAATTTTGATGTTTTCGACAAATTAACAGGCATGGGTTTTTTCTTAGGATTTGATTCATTTATAAGAATGAATGAATCTGGCATAGAAAAGATTTATGAGGCAGTCCAAAGATATCCAGATCAAATATTAATAGGTGGTGACTTGGCTAGATCTTCACGCTATATCTCATATGGTGGAGGTCCTGGAATTGGCTACACAGGAAATGTAGTTATTCAAAAAATATCTAAAATAGCCAATGGAAATTTAGTGAAAAAAGTACTAGAAGAAAATCCAAATAGATGGTTAGATTCCTAATTGGAGGTCAAGATGAGTAAAAAAGTTAAATTAATTGCATTACTAAAATCTAAACCTGGAATGAGTCGTGCCGAATTTAAAAAGCGGTGGGTTGATGAGCATGCACTGATGCCAGCGAAATGGAAAAATATCAAGGGTTACACCATAAATATTGCTATTGATGAGTATCAAGAAATTGAGGGCGATTTACCGTATAACGGTAGTGCTGAGCTGTATTGGGATTCACTAGAGGATATGCAAGAGGATTTTGCAACTGAAGAGGCTAAATTGGCTGGAGCTGATGCAGATGAATTTACAATTCTTAGAGATCATATTTATACAGAAGAATTCATAATTAAGCCGCTGAAGTAACAAAAATGTCACAGATAGTGGTAGTTGGTGCCTGCATGATTGACTTAATTTCATATGTACCTAGGTTTCCTCATATGGGCGAAACTTTGCATGGCACAGAGTTTCGAATGGGGTACGGCGGGAAAGGCGCTAATCAAGCGATTATGGCTGCAAAGCTAGGCAGCCAAGTAATTATGGTTTCAAAAGTTGGCGATGAAAACTTTGGTGCCGGAACGATTGAAAACTTTAGATCAAATGGAGTAACTACCGACTTTGTGTATAAATCAAAAGAGCAATTCTCGGGAGTTGCACCAATATTTGTCACTCCAAAAGGGGAAAATTCAATAGTAATTGTAAGTGGTTCAAATAATGAATTAAGTGAGGCAGAAATTGGGAATGCTAGAGCACAAATTGAAAAATCTTCATACCTTTTATGCCAACTTGAAATTGATGTTGAACTTTCGCTTATAGCACTTAGGCTGGCTAAAGAATTAGGAGTTTCTACTATTTTAAATCCAGCACCTGCAAGAACTTCTTTGCCTCCTGATATTTATAAGCTAACTGATATTTTTTGTCCTAATGAATCTGAGGCGGAGTTATTGACAGGTAGAAAAATAAATTCAATGGCAGATATAGAAAGTATGGCTGAGGAATTCATTACTGCAGGTGCAAAATCAGTCATTATTACTCTAGGGGAGAAAGGTTGTTATGTGCTTTCAAATAATATTGGAAAACATATACCAGCAAATCAAGTAGCCGTCGTTGACACTACAGGAGCCGGCGATGCATTTGTTGGCGCATTAGCTCATTATCTTAATTTAGGATTGGATATATTTGAGTCTGCCAAGAGGGCCTCAGCTGTTGCAACTATAAGCGTCCAGGGAAAAGGTACGCAGAGTTCCTTCCCATCTAAGGATCAGTTACCTAAAGAACTGCTTAGTAGCAAGTGATTGTTATGTAACTGTTATCCAAAATTGAAATAATCCTTGAGTAGTCGGCAGGGATCTATTAGGCTCTTATAAAGTTATTTGGAGGATAAATGGCTACATCGCAATTGCTCTCAGTCGAAGGAGTCAGTAAGTCATTTCCTGGAGTTCAAGCATTAGAAGATGTGCAGCTGAACTTAAATAGTGGTGAAGTCTTAGCATTAGTAGGTGAGAATGGTGCTGGTAAGTCAACATTAATGAAAGTCTTATCTGGAATTTATAAGCGCGATAAGGGCATCATAAAATTAAACAATCAGCCAATTGAAGCTGATGGCCCTTTGGCAGCTCAAAAACTTGGAATTTCTATTATTCACCAAGAGATGAATTTGATGCCGCATCTTACAGTTGCGCAAAATATACTAATTGGTCGTGAACCTAGAAAATGGTTTGGAATTGCAACTGATGATAAAGAGTTAAACAAAAAAGCTAAAGTTTTATTGGACCAATTAAATCTTAACTTAGAGCCAACTCAAGTTGTAGGAAAATTGACAGTAGCAAAGCAGCAAATGGTTGAAATCGCTAAAGCACTTTCTTACGATTCCAAAATTATTATTATGGATGAACCTACTTCCGCTCTGACTAATGCTGAAACTGAGGTGCTTTTTAAGATCATTGACGACTTAAGAAAAAGCGGTAAGGGCATAATTTATATTTCCCATAGAATGGAAGAATTAACCAAAATTTCTGATCGAATTACCGTTTTTAGAGATGGACATTACATCGATACATTAATTACTAAAGATACCCAAATTTCTAAAATTATCTCGCTCATGATTGGTCGAGAAGTAGTTCAAGATTTAAGACCTGAAAACTCACCAAATTTCTCGAACAAGGATATTGCACTTGAGGTTAAAGGATTATCAACTAAGAATTTACTAAAAGATGTTTCCTTTCAACTACATAAAGGTGAAATTTTAGGATTTGCTGGATTAATGGGAGCTGGTCGAACCGAGTTGGCATTAGCAATTGTGGGTAAGGATCAAATCACTTCTGGAGAAATATTTGTTAACGGTAAAAAAGTGAAGATTAATAATCCTGCTGATGCAGTAGCTAACGGTATTGGATATCTATCTGAGGATAGAAAGCGTTTTGGTGTCCTACTTAATCAGGATGTAAAGTTTAATTTGGTACTCTCTAATTTAAAACGCCTATCTAGCAAATTCGGATTTGTTAATACTTCAAGGTCAAAAGTTTTGTCTAATGATGCTGTGAAGAATTTATCAATTAGAACGCCATCTATTGATCAAATGGTAAAAAATCTGTCAGGTGGTAATCAGCAAAAAGTAGTAATTGGAAAATGGCTCACTCGGGAGACCGATATTTTAATTTTCGATGAACCAACTAGAGGTATTGATGTTGGTGCAAAAGATGAGGTTTACAAACTACTTGGCGAGCTTGCAAAGCAAGGAAAGTCAATAATTATGATCTCATCTGAATTACCAGAGGTGCTTAGAATGTCAGACCGAATTCTGGTTATGTGTGAAGGCAGGGTAACTGGAGTACTTGCAAATAAAGAAGCTAATCAAAATTTGATTATGCAGTATGCAACCAAATATAGATAAGGAAGAGAAAATGGCCAACTTAAGAGATAACACAATTATGGCAAGCATTCGCCATCGTGCCGAACAATCACTTGCATTTGCAAGTCTTGTGGTGATTTTCGTTTTCTTTACTTTTGCTAACGAAGCCTTTGCTACTTGGTCTAACATAACTGGAATTTTGCTTTCAACGGCAGTGATTGGGTTGCTTGCAATTGGAACGACATTTGTAATTATTACCGGTGGTATTGATCTTTCAATTGGAACTGGTGTAACGCTAGTTTCAGTTATGATTGGTTGGGCGTTAACTAATATGGGAATGCCAATCTGGATTGGTATTTTTGTTGGAATTTTGACTGGCGCACTTATGGGTCTGTTTAGTGGACTTGCTATTACACGATTACAACTTCCACCATTTATTGCAACATTGGCCATGATGCTTATTGCAAAGGGATTAGCTTTGGTTATTTCTGGAGTAAAGCCAATCTATCTTGAGTCGATAGAAGGTTACAACGATATTGCGCTTGGTCAGATTATCCCCAATTTTCCAAATGCCGTATTAATATTTTTCGTTTCAGCTTTTATTGCCTCAATTGTTTTGAATCGAACCATAATTGGCCGCTATACATTTGCAATTGGTTCAAATGAAGAGGCTACAAAATTATCTGGAATTAATGTTGATAGATGGAAAATTTTAGTTTACGTAATTGGTGGAATATATATTGGTCTTGCAGGAATTGTTCTATCCTCTAGACTTTCTTCTGCTCAGCCAGCATTAGGTCAAGGTTACGAGCTAGAGGCGATTGCTGCTGTAATTATTGGTGGAACATCCTTGCTTGGCGGAAAAGGCTCAATTACTGGAACAGTTATCGGTGCCTTGATTATGGCTGTCTTAATTAATGGTTTGCGAATTATTGAAGTTCGCCAAGAATGGCAAACAGTTGTTACTGGTCTCGTGATTATCGTTGCCGTTTATGCTGATTCTATTCGCCGTCGTAATGCTGGCGAGCTTTAAGTAAATAAATGAAAGCAGCGGTAATTACCGCTCCTGGCAAAATTGCAATAGAAGAGGTTGCAGATCCAACACCAGGAGTAAATGATGTAGTTGTAGAGACAGCTGCAGTGGGAATTTGCGGAACTGACCTTCATATATTCGAAGGAGAGTTTGCCCCAAAATTACCAATTGTTCCAGGACATGAAATGAGTGGAACAATTGTTGCAGTTGGAAAAAGTGTTTCTGAGTTTAAAGTTGGTGACAAAGTTGCAATTGATCCCTCTTTGCATTGTGGTGAGTGTTTTTATTGTCGAAGGGCACGGGGAAATCTTTGCGAAAAATGGAATGCATTAGGAGTTACATTCCCTGGTGCTGCAGCGCAATTTTTGCTTGCACCAAAAAAGAATATTCATAAATTACCAAAAGGGGTAGATTTAAAATCTGCTGCATTAATCGAACCTTTATCCTGTGCTGTTAGAGGCTTTGATCAATTACCAAGAAATCCAGGCTCTAATTACCTTATATATGGATCTGGAACTATGGGGTTAATGATGGCCGAGATGGCTCGTGTGAATGGCGCGGCCAATGTTTGTATTGTCGATTTAAATTTAGAAAAGTTAGAAACAGCTAAAGTTTTAGGTTTTACCCAAGTTGCCAACTCGGCACAAGAGTTTGATTATCCAAGAGGTTTTGATGTGGTAATTGATTGTACGGGTGTTACAGCAGCTATCAAGGATGGTTTAAAGCATGTAATGCCAGGGGGTACTTTTTTGCAGTTTGGTGTTGCAAATGAAGGAGCAAAGGTTGAGATTGAACCATTTTGGATATACAACAAGGAGATAACCATTGTAGGTTCAATGGCAGTACTGCACTCATTTGATCGTGCAGTGGAATTGTTTGCAAATGGAGTATTAAATGCCGAAGTTATGATTTCAGATCGCTACCCGCTAGATCATTACGAACAAGCCTTAACCGCCTTTAAATCTGGCAAAGGGCGAAAAACTATTGTGCTACCTAATGGATAAGTATGAAATCACTTTTACTTTCGCAAATAGATAATATTGAAGTAGTTGATTTACCAAAACCTGAGATTGAGACTGCCAAATCTGTAGTTAAAGTTTTAGCTTGTGGCTTATGCGGAACTGATAGACATATTTATAAAGGGGAGTACCCATCAGCAAAGCCAGTGATTTTAGGTCATGAGTTTGGTGGCATTATTGAAACACCAGCAGTTGGATCTAAATTTTCTAAGGGTGATTTAGTTTCTGTTGATCCAAATATAGTTTGTGGCAGTTGCCAAGATTGCAAAGCAGGTCGGACTGCATTTTGCCCCACACTAACTGCATTAGGTGTGAATATAAACGGTGGATTTGCAGAGTTTGCTCAAGTTCCGGATTCACAAATATATAAAGTAAGTAGTGATCTAAATCCACTTCACTTAGCTTTTATTGAACCAACTGCATGTTGCATTCGTGGGATGGATATTGCAGATATAAAGGCAGGAGATAAGGTCGCAGTTTTAGGTGGCGGGGTGATGGGGCAGATAGTTGTGCAATTAGCAAAACTTGCCGGGGCTTCTCAGATCACCATGATTACGAGACAAAAAGCGCGTCGTGAATTATCGGAAAGTTTGGGAGCAACAGATTCAATTGATCCATTAGATAAAAATTATCCAGA
>JACCEA010732476.1_pt1 | contig 26814 bp, 27 predicted proteins | sample 7449851 | NCBI WGS metagenome assembly JACCEA01 (sample SAMN15323453, study PRJNA562643) | freshwater metagenome | isolation source: river surface water | place: USA:Blue River Watershed | collected 2017-08-18
ATGTATCTACGGCGATCTGCACCGCCTCCTTGCTGCAGTCGTCCACAACCGTCAGCGTCTTGACCCGCCGGCCGTTGGCCAGCTCGTCGAACACGAAGTCCATGCTCCACACCTCGTTGGGTGCTCAAGACGCACCAGGGGCTGCCGCTCGGGCACAGGTAGCTTCTTCCTGCGCCGCTCCTTCACGGCTAGGCCCTCTTGGCAGTACAGCCGGTAGGTGCGTTTGACGTTGACGCGCCAGCCCTCCCAGCGCAGCCGGTTGTGCAGCATGCGGTATCCGTGGCGGCGGTGCTGGCCGGTCAGCAGGGTGAGCCGCTGGCGCAGGTCGGCGTTACCGTCGTCGCGCGGGCGGTAGCGCAGCGTGCTGGGGCTCATGCCGACCAGGCGCAGCGCCTGGCATTCGCTTAAACCCAGCGCCTGCAGCTTGCCCGCCACCTCGGGACGGGCCGCCACGGCCACTACTTTCCCTTGAGAACCTCGCGCATAGCATCGATCTCGAGCATCGAGTTGGCCAGCAGCTTCTTGAGCTTACTGTTCTCGGCTTCCAGGGCTTTGAGCCGCTGCGCGTCCGAGACGTTCATGCCACCGAACTTGGCCTTCCAGGCGTGGTAGCTGGGCTCACTGAAGCCGTGCTTGCGGCATGCTCCTTGATGGGCAAACCAGCATTGGCTTCGCGCAGGAAGACAATGATCTGTCCCTCTGTGTAACGCTTCTTCATCAGTCCGATCTCCTCGTCGGGGTGAACGGACTCAAGAAGGAGGTGCTACGAATTCAGGGAGGCAGCGCACCGCCTCGAAACCCGGGGCGATTCAGTTTGAGCGCGGAAGCCATCTGCTCGCAGGTGCACTGGATTCTCTTCTTGGCATGAGCTCCTGGCCCCATGCGGGACCTTTTCATGCCGGTCCATTCTGTTACCGAGCGGTACGGGAACCTGGTACGGGGTCAATCCAGCGCTGTCCAGGAAATCCTGTGCGATTCAGGAGGGAGTCCGAAATATCAGAGCTCTACCTTGACCGCCGCTATGGACAAGTTGTCACCTGCGCCTTGCGCCCGTTGCCTGGCCTTGTTGATCAGCAACTCGACCGATTCACGAGGCGGAAGCGTGCTGCTTACCGTCGCCAGTTCGCGTTCGTTGAAATAGTGCCAAAGGCCATCGCTGCAGCACATCACAACGTCACCGGGCAAAAGCTTGCCAATGGCGGTGACCACCGGTTCTGGTTCTTGCACGGTGCCCAAGCAAGCGGTAAGCAGATTGCTCTGTGGATGGGATTGCGCTTCGGCTTCAGTGAGCTGCCCTTGATCGATCAGCCGTTGCACGTAGGACTGGTCGTAAGTGCGGCGGATCATCTCGCCTTGCCGGAAATGGTAAATGCGGCTGTCGCCCGTGTGCAGCCAGTGACATTCGAGGTCGGGGCTGATCAGGAAACATGCCAAGGTGCTGTGCGGCTCTTCCTCAGCGGACAGCGCCGTCAGTTTGATCATCAGGTGGGATTCGCTGCACACCTGCCGCAGTAGGTCTTCACCCGGTTCTTCGCTGGGGCTGTACCGTTCGAACAGCTGTTGGGCGGTCAAAATGACTTGGTCGGCCGCTTTCCTGCCGCCACTTTTTCCTCCCATTCCGTCAGCGACCAAGGCCAGCAAAGCGCCGTTGGTGCGGTGGTGAGGGATCACGCAGACTTGATCTTGCTGGTATTGCCGATCGCCTCGGTGTGTGCCGGTCGCCGCCACCAAACGTGGCGCCAACGGCTTGCGAGGCTTGAGAGGTTTGCCTCCAGGCTCGTTGCGGTCGGCACCGAGCGGCTTCACCACAGCTTCCACCATGCCTTGCGCGGAGCCACAGCCTGTACGTACTGGCTCTGGGGGAAGTTCCTCCGCAGCACCTTCAGCGCGTCGGCTTGCAGGTCCGGCATGTTCAAAGCGCTGTAGCTCATGGCCATGAGATGCAAAGCTTCCTCGGCGGCAGGGGCGTATTGGTACTCGGTCAGCGCAGTTTGAGCGCGATTGATCGCGGCCAGGTAGGCGCCCCGCTCGTAGTAGTACCGCGCCACGTGGACCTCGTGGCGGGCCAGCATGTTGGTGATGAAGTCGATGCGCAGGCGCGCGTCGTCAGCGTAGCGCGAGCTGGGGAAGCGTTCGATCAGGTCGCGGAAAGCGTTGAGGGCTTCGCGCGAGGCTTGTTGATCGCGCTCGGAGATGTCTTGACCCGCCCACCGACCGAAGAAGCCGGTGTCTTCGTTGAAGTTCACGAGACCTTTGAGGTACAGGGCGTAGTCATAGCCAGGGCTTGAAGGGTGCAGCTTGATGAACCGATCGAGCGTGGCGATGGCGGGTGCCTTCTCGCCGCTTCGGAACTGAGCCCACGCCAGTTCGAGCATGGCTTGCTGAGCCAGCAACGTGCCCGCGGCGCGGCCTTCGATGCGCTCCAGCTTCTTGATGGCGGGTTCGTAGCTGCCCACGCTCAAGTCTTCTTTGGCCTCTGCATACAATTTGTCGAGGCTGGCTTGCGAGCTCGGATCCTCTTTGGGACCGCTGGCGCACCCGGCAATGGCCAAAGCAAGAATTGCTGTCGAGGCCGCTCGTCCCCCGCGTTGAAGGAAGTAGCGCAAGGCAGGGAATCGGGGCATCAGGCGGACGGACATGGAGCGGGATTCGCATTTCGCCCGGACATCGGGCTCGTCGAGTTTATCGGAAGGATGTCGTGCACCTTGTGCCGGCTGACGGGCCATGTCACTGATGGATGTGAGCGAAGAAGACGCGCTGTTAGGGGAAGGGGCGGAGCCCCTGGTCACCGCGCTCCAGGTTGGGCCGTCTTTTCAGGGCAAAAGGCTTGACCAGTGCTTCGGCGAGCAGGCCCAGGCGCACTCCCGCGCCTACGTGCAGTCGTTGATCGAGCAAGGCGCGGTGACTGTGGATGGCGTGCCGTGCCTGCAGCCGTCGAGACGCGTGCGGTTGGGGCAAAAGTTGGTGGTCGAGTGGCGCTTGCCCGAGGCCGAATTGGCCTTTGTAGCGGAGCCCATGGACCTGGCCATCGTCCACGAAGACGACGACCTCCTCGTGGTCAACAAGGCACCTGGCATGGTGGTTCACCCGGCCGCGGGGAACTGGCGCGGAACGCTCATGAACGGTTTGTTGGCCCATCATGCCGGGGCTGCGTCACTGCCCAGGGCTGGGATCGTGCATCGTCTCGACAAGGACACCAGTGGATTGATGGTGGTTGCCAAGACGTTGCCCGCCTACCACGGCTTGGTTGCTGCCATTGCTGCAAGGACCGTGCGGCGGGAGTACTTGGCTCTCTGTCACGGCTTGTGGGGTGGTCCGGAGACGGTCGACGCGCCCATCGGACGTGACCCGCGGTCGCGCGTGCGGATGGCAGTCGTCCATGGCGGCCGAGAGGCAAAAACGGACTTCATGCCTTTGGCTGCCGCGGGCGGATTCAGTTTGATGCATTGCCAACTGCACACCGGAAGGACCCATCAGATTCGAGTGCACGCGGCGCATCGGCGCCACCCGCTGGTGGGCGATCTCGCGTACGGTGGAGCGGCGGCGTTGGGGATGGTGCGGCAAGCCTTGCACGCGACGCGATTGAGCTTGATCCATCCTTCGTCCGGCCTGTTGATGCGGTGGCAGCAACACCCGCCGGCAGACATGGACGCGGCCTTTGTGACGCATTGGGGCCACCCCTTGCCTGGATTGCCTGCCTGACCCTCTAGAATGGTACAAAGCGCTGAATCGTGGGCCTCCAAATGGTTTCATGGTCGTGAAGCGTGTGACAGCACCGTGCGTGACGCGCGGGCCGTTGGAGTTGCAGGGCCAAGGCCCTCCCCTCGAATCGATGAGTTGGCAGGTTGTGTGGCGAGGAATGCCGGACAACCGTAGTCCACTGAACGGGCGCTGATGAGGGTGCCCACGCCGCACCAGCCAAAGGTTGCAAGCAAGGATGCAAGAGGTCGAGGCGAAAGCCATCGTGGAAGCCGCGCTGCTGACGGCGCAGCGTCCGCTGACATTCCGGGAACTGCTGACCCTGTTGGGCGAAGCGGTGAGCCGCGAGGCATTGGCGGCGGTATTGGCGACGCTGACCCAAGAATGGCGTCTCAGAGGCAGTTTGGATTTGATCGAAACCGCGGCGGGGTGGCGTTTCGCCACGTCGTCGGCAGTCAGGTCGCATTTAGAGCCCCTGCATGCCGAGCGGCCGCAGCGCTACTCAAGAGCGGTGATGGAGACCTTGGCCGTGATTGCGTACCGGCAGCCGGTGACGCGGGGCGACATTGAAGACATTCGAGGCGTGGTGATCGGTTCGCCCATCATCAAGCAACTGGAAGACCGGGGGTGGATCGATTGCATCGGGCATCGCGATGCCCCCGGTCGTCCGGCGCTGTACGCGACCACAAAGCAGTTTTTGGACGATCTCGGTCTGTCATCGTTGGCCGATTTGCCGCCGCTTGAGGGTCCCGACGGCACGCCGGTGTTGCCTGACCTGCCCGCGCAGGCCAGTTTGTTGAGTCCAGAAGAACCGGATCTGTTGAGTGCCGCTGGCAGCCGCGGAGATTCGATGCCTTCCCCTGAATTGCCCGTGGCGAGCGAGTTGGCCTCCGACTCGGCCGCCGAACCGGTCCCTGCCTCTGAAGAAGCGGCACGGCCCCCTGAAATCACTGACGAGCCGAGCGTTCCATGAGCGACGACACCCTGAATCCGTTGAACCCTCCTGCGGCCGACGCCGAGGCGACGCCCAAGCCGAAGCGACGCACTCGCAAGCCAGTCGAGGCGCCGGACGCTGTGACCGATGCTGAGGTGCTGGCGCCCGTTGAACTGCCCCAAGCCGCACCGACTCCAGAGGCGGCGCCACCTGCTCGCAAGCGCGCCCCACGCAAGTCAAAGGCGGAACTCGCTGAGGCGGTGCCGCCGGCAGCGGCCAAGGTGGAGGTCGACCGGGCCGAGCCGGCCGAGCTGGGCACGTCCCAGGGGCCCGTGGCGAGCACGGCAGAGCCCAATGCGTCCTCGGCCGATGAGGGAGCGTCTCGAGAGCCCAGCCTGGTGCTGGCGGTGGATCAGGCCGCGCAGGCCGTGGAGGCGCGTCTTCAAGGCTTGTTCGCGGAGGGCGATGCGCCGGCCGTGGAGGCCGTGTCCAGCGAGGCTGCGACCGATGCCGAGCGGCGCGTGCTGGCCCCCGAGCCCGATGCCCCGAAACTGCAGAAGGTGCTGGCGCAGTCGGGCGTGGGTTCCCGGCGCGATATCGAGGCTTGGATCGCCGACGGCAAGGTGGAAGTGAACGGTGAGCCCGCGCACATTGGCCAACGCGTGGTGCATGGCGACCGAATTGCGGTCAATGGCAAGCCCGTGAAGGTGCGCATCGCCCCGCCGCTGCCGCGCATCCTGGCTTACCACAAGCCAGTCGGCGAGATCGTCACCTTCAACGACCCCGAAGGCCGTCCCACCGTGTTCCGCACCTTGCCCCGTTTGGCGATGGGCAAGTGGTTGTCCGTCGGCCGACTGGACATCAACACGGAAGGTCTGCTCTTGTTCACCAACAGCGGTGACTTGGCCAACCAGCTCATGCACCCGCGGTTCGGCGTCGAGCGCGAGTACGCCGTGCGAACCCTGGGAACCTTGGAAGACGAGCAAAAGGCCAAGCTGCTGGCGGGGGTGGAAGTCGAAGGACAGACTGCTGCGTTCAAGAGCGTGGAGTCGGCCGGGGGTGAAGGCGTCAACCGTTGGTACCGGGTGGTGATCACCGAGGGTCGAAACCGCGAGGTTCGCAAGTTGTTCGACACGGTGGGTCTCACGGTCAGCCGCTTGATTCGCGTTCGCTACGGCAACCTGGTGCTGCCGCTGGGCTTGAAGCGCGGTGCTTGGGTCGAATTGTCGGGCTGGGATGTGAAGCAGATCCGGCGCTTGGCGGCTCCGCAAGGCCAGGGGGCGCCGCGCGACGATGCCGGCAAGCCGCAGCGCGACGGCAAGGCGCCCGACCGCGGCGCAGAGCGCGGCCGAGACAAGGGGCGGGGACCCCGTGGCGAAGGGGCTCAGCGTCCCGAGCGCGACGACCGCCCCCCGCGTCAAGAGCGTGCCCCGCAGGCGCCTCGGCAGCCACGCGCCGAAGACGACGACGATTTCATGCCGCGCGACATCAATCCGCTGGAGCAAACCTTCGACCGCCGTTTTGCCAAGAACAAGGGGCGGGGCATTCCGCAGGGCTTCGGCCACGGCGCCAACTCGCCGTTTGCGCGCCGGGAACAACAGCAACAACGAGGCGGCGGTCCCCGTGAGCCCGATCCGTTGCAAACGTCGGTGGGCTACATCGGCGCCGACAGCTTCCTCCGACGCGGTGGTAGCGGTGGCGGAGGTGGCGGAGGTGGCGGCGGTGGCGGTAGCGGCGGTGGCAATCGCGGCGGCAAACGACGCCGCTGAATCTGCCGGGTGGTGAATGCAGCCGTACGAAGCCCTTGCGGCTCGGGGAAACCCGCTGGTGCCGCCTACAATGACAGGCTTTGCCCTTCGCGCCTGAGCGGCGGGTTTCATCTAGGAGAACTCAAATGGCTGTGGAACGCACCCTCTCGATCATCAAGCCCGACGCTGTGGCGAAGAACGTCATCGGTCAAATCCTGTCGCGCTTTGAAGGCGCTGGCTTGAAGATCGTCGCTGCCAAGCTGGTGCAACTGTCGCGCGCCGATGCAGAAGCGTTTTACGCCGTGCACAAGGCCCGTCCGTTCTTCAACGACTTGGTCAACTTCATGATCTCGGGTCCGGTGATGATCCAGGTGCTGGAAGGCGAAGGCGCCATCGCCAAGAACCGCGAACTGATGGGCGCGACCGACCCGAAGAAGGCTGACAAGGGCACCATCCGTGCCGACTTCGCGGACAGCATCGATGCCAACGCCGTTCATGGCTCGGACGCCCCGGAAACCGCCGCTGTGGAAGTGGCGTTCTTCTTCCCGGGCATGAACGTCTACGCTCGCTGATACGCGATTGACGTGACTGCAGACGCCACCAACCTGCTCGGGTTCGACCTCGACGGTCTGGTGGCGTTTTGCCAGCAGCTGGGCGAGAAGCGCTTTCGCGCCGTCCAGCTCTACCGCTGGATTCATCAGCGCGGGGTGGCCGACTTCGGTCAGATGACCGATTTGGCCAAGTCCCTGCGCGACAAGCTGACTGACGTCGCCGTTGTGGCGCCGCTCAAAGTCATGACCGAGCAGCGCTCGTCCGACGGCACGATCAAGTGGCTGTTTGACGTGGGCAACGGCGATGCCGTGGAAGCCGTCTTCATCCCCGAGGACGACCGCGCGACGCTGTGCATCAGCTCGCAAGCCGGGTGTGCGGTGGGCTGCCGGTTCTGCTCGACCGGGCACCAGGGCTTCAGCCGCAACCTGCGCACCGACGAAATCGTCGCCCAGCTGTGGTTCGCAGAGCACCAGCTGCGCCGGGAGCGGGGCTCGGATGAGCGGGTCATCTCCAACGTGGTGATGATGGGCATGGGCGAGCCGCTGCAGAACTACACGGCGCTGGTTCCAGCGCTGAAAACGTTCTTGGACGATCACGCCTACGGGATGTCGCGACGGCGGGTGACGGTTTCCACCAGCGGCGTGGTGCCAATGATCGAGCGCTTGCGCGACGACTGCCCGGTGGCGTTGGCTGTGTCCTTGCACGCACCGACCGATCCGCTGCGCGATCAACTCGTACCGCTCAACAAAAAGTACCCGATCCAGGAGCTGCTGGCGGCGTGCCGCAGTTATTTGGCCGCCGCGCCTCGCGACTTCATCACGTTCGAGTACTGCATGCTCGACGGGGTGAACGACAGTCCCGCGCAAGCGCTGGAGTTGGTGCAGTTGCTGAAGGGCCAGGTGCCTTGCAAGATCAACCTGATCCCGTTCAACCCGTTTCCAGCCAGCGGCCTGCTGCGCAGCCCGCGCGAACGCGTTCAAGCCTTTGCAGAGGTGCTGCTGCAAGCCGGCATCGTCACCACGGTGCGCAAGACCCGGGGCGACGATATCGATGCCGCGTGTGGTCAGCTCGCGGGTGAAGTGCAAGATCGAACCAACGCCCCGCAGCGCATGACGCGCGCGCCGGTGGTGATTCACCGTCCGGCTCGTCCCGCCCGCTGACCCCAGGTTCGCCCTTTCGGAGTAACCCATGAGCTTGCGCAGTTTTTTGCCTCTCACCGCCTTGGTTTTGCTGTGCCTGACGGGCTGTGCGCAGCCCGGCGCCGGCGCATTGCAGCGGGACGTGCCCAAAACCGAGGTGGACAGCAGCGAGTTGGAGCGCCGCGCCGCCATGCGCTTGGAGCTGGCGGCGGGCTATCTGGCGCGAGGGCAGGGCGCGGTGGCTTTGGACGAGGTCAAGCAGGCGTTGACCTTGCGGCCCAACTCCCGTGAAGGGCTGAATTTGCGCGCCTTAGCGTTGGCCGCTATGGGCGAGCGCGACGCGGCAGAGGAGGGGTTCCGCCAGGTCTTGGCCCTGTATCCCGGTGACCCCGATACCCTGCACAACCAGGGCTGGTTTTACTGCCAGCAGGGGCGCTTGCAATCGGCCCAGGCCTCGTTCCGGGAGGCTTTGGCGCAAGCTCAAAACCGTGCGCCCGGACGCACTTGGCTGGCCAAGGGCGTGTGCGAAGCCATGGCCTCCCAGTGGGCCGAAGCCGAGCAAAGCTTGCACCGGGCGTTTGAACTCGATCCCGGCAACCCGGCGGTGGCTTTCAATTTGGCGGAAGTGCTGCTGAAGAACGGACAGTTGGATCGCGCGCAGTTTTATGCAGCGAGGGTGAACGCCCAGCGAGAGACGGCCAACGCCCAGTCCTTGTGGTTGGCGGCGCGCATCGAGCACCGTCGTGGCAACCAAGCGGGTGCCACCGAGTGGGGCGAGCGCCTCGTGCGCGAGTTTCCCCAGTCGCGCGAGGCGCTGGCCTACGGCGCCCGCCGGTTCGAAGAGGGTGGTGCATGAGCGACAGCGCATGGGGCCCCAGCGCTGCCGGCGCGCGCATCAAGGCGGCACGCTCCGAGCGGGGTTTGGACCTCGGTGTATTGGCGGCCCAGTTGAAGGTGCCCACCTCGCGTTTGGAAGCGTTGGAAGCCGGGCGTTGGCAGGATCTGCCTGACGGTCCCTACGCCCGCGGTTTGGCGACGGCCGTGTGCCGGGTGCTGCAAATCGACGCCGAGCCGGTGCTGCAAGCCATGCCAGGCGCCTCCGCCGACGCCCTGGAGCGCGTGACAGCCGGGCTGAACCAGCCCTTCCGGGAGGGCGGCGCCCCGCCGAGTTGGGCGCGCTGGGCGGGCGCTGCCGTTGTGGTGGTGCTGGTGGCTTTGGCCGCCGCGTTGTGGTTTTGGCCCGATGCAGGCTGGACCGAGCTGGCGGGCGATGCAGTCGTGGCAACGCCTTCCGAAGAGTGGGCACCAGTCGTGACGACGCCCGCTTCCGAGACCCTTGCCCAGCCCGTTGCCAGTGCGGGGTCCACGGTCCCCGTGACGATTGCCTCGGCGTCCGGCGGGCCGGCGAGCGTGGCGCCCTTGGCTGCGCCTGCTGTGGCACCTGTTTTGGCACCTGTTGCCGCGCCTATCGCCTCGGCCGCTCCGGCCCCGGGGCAGCCCGCAAGTGCGCCGGTGGCCGCGCCGGGGCCGGGCATGCTTCGGATCGAAGCACGCGAGGCGACTTGGGTCAGCGTCATGGACGCAAAGGGCCAGCGTTTGACTTCGCGATTGCTGCAGCCTGGTGAGGTGCTCACCCTCAACCCCGAGGCGATGCCCGTCCGCTTGACCCTGGGCAATGCACCGGGAGTTCGCTTGGCGTGGCGCGGCAAGGATCAAGATTTGAGCGCGTACGCGCAGGCGCGCGTGGCGCGATTGGAGTTGCCATGATGAACGAGCCGACCCCCATCCTGCCCACCGCAGTGCCATCGCGCCGCAGCCTGCAAGCCCAAGTTCGTTGGGGCAGCCGCGTGGTGACCGTGGGAGGCGACGCTCCGGTGCGCATCCAGTCGATGACCAACACCGACACCGTGGACGTGATCGAGACGGCGATCCAGGTGAAGGAACTCGCCATCGCCGGGTCCGAGTTGGTGCGCATCACCGTCAACACGCCCGAGGCGGCGGCGGCGGTGCCTCACATTCGCGACCAGTTGGACCGCATGGGCGTGGACGTGCCGCTGGTGGGTGATTTTCACTACAACGGGCACCGCTTGCTGGCCGATCACCCGGCCATGGCCGCGGCCTTGAGCAAGTACCGCATCAACCCGGGCAACGTCGGCAAGGGCGACAAGAAGGACAAGCAGTTCGCGCAGATGATCGAAGCGGCGCTGCGCCACGACGTGCCGGTGCGCATTGGCGTGAACTGGGGCAGTTTGGATCAAGAGCTGCTGGCCGAGTTGATGGACGAGAACGGCCGCCGCGTGCCGCCCTGGGACGCCAAGAGCGTCATGTACCAAGCCCTGATCGATTCGGCGTTGAGTTCTGCCGCTTACGCGGTCGAGTTGGGCATGGCGGCGCAGCAAGTCATCATCAGTTGCAAGGTCAGCGGCGTTCAAGATTTGGTGGCCGTGTACCGGGAGCTCAACCGCCGCACCAACCACCCCTTGCACCTGGGTCTGACCGAGGCCGGCATGGGCACCAAGGGCACCGTGGCCAGCGCCACGGCCCTGGCCATCTTGCTGCAAGAGGGCATCGGCGACACCATCCGCGTCAGCCTCACGCCGCAGCCCGGCGAGGCGCGCACCCAAGAGGTGGTGGTGGCGTCGGAGATCTTGCAGTCGCTGGGCCAGCGAACCTTCAACCCTAGCGTGACGGCGTGCCCCGGTTGCGGGCGAACCACCAGCACCACGTTCCAAGAGTTGGCGAAGCAAATCGACGACTTCTTGCGCGCCCAGATGCCAGTGTGGCGCGCCAAGTACCCGGGCGTTGAAACGATGAAGGTGGCCGTGATGGGCTGCATCGTGAACGGCCCGGGCGAAAGCAAGCACGCCGACATCGGCATCAGCTTGCCGGGCACCGGCGAGGCGCCTGCCGCCCCGGTGTTCATCGACGGCGAAAAGGCCCTCACCCTGCGCGGTGACGATATCGCCCGCGAGTTCCAAGTCCTGGTTGAGGACTACATCGAAAAGCGCTTTGGCAGCGCCACTCAGACCGCATGACCGACACGAGAAAGCCCGCCCCGCTGACCGGGGTGAAGGGCATGAACGACACCTTCGCCCCTGAGTCTGGCCGCTGGGAGTGGCTGGAGGGCGAGATGCGACAGCTGCTGCGCTTGTACGGCTACCGCAACTTGCGCACCCCCATCGTCGAGCCGACGGCCTTGTTCGTGCGCGGCATCGGTGAAGTGACCGACATCGTCGAGAAGGAGATGTACACCTTCACCGACAAGCTCAACGGCGACGAACTGGCCCTGCGCCCCGAGATCACGGCGGGCATCGTCCGCGCCACCATCGAGCACAACGCGCTGTACGACGGGCCGCTGCGCGTCTGGTCTATCGGCCCTGTGTTTCGGCACGAACGGCCTCAGAAAGGCCGCTACCGCCAGTTCCACCAACTCGATGTGGAAGCCTTGGGTTTCGCGGGGCCGGATGTCGATGCCGAATTGATCCTCCTGACCCGTGCCTTGTGGCGGCGGCTGGGCTTGGTGGAGGGGGCCGACATCCGCTTGGAGCTCAACAGTCTGGGCGAACCCGAAGAGCGTGCCGCCCATCGCGCTGCCTTGGTGGATTACCTGCTGCAGCACGAAGACGAACTGGACGCCGATGCCAAGCGACGCCTGCACAGCAACCCGCTGCGGGTGCTCGACACCAAGAACCCGGCCATGCAAGCCCTGGCCGACGGCGCGCCGAAGTTGCTGGACTTTTTGGGCCCTGAATCGCAAGCGCACTTGAACGCCGTGCGCCAAGTGCTGGACGCGGCCGGCCTGCCGTACACCATCAATCCCCGCTTGGTGCGGGGTTTGGATTACTACAACCGCACCGTGTTCGAGTGGGTCACGCCGCACCTGGGTAGCCAAGCCACGGTGTGTGGCGGCGGCCGTTACGACGGCTTGATCGCGCAGTTGGGCGGCAAGCCGGCCCCCGCCGTCGGGTTCGGGTTGGGCATGGAGCGCTTGCTCCTGCTGCTGGAGGCCTTGGGCAAAACGGCCCCGCAAGACGCGCCAGACGTGTACGTCGTGCTGCCCGATCCCGCCGTGTTGCCTGCCGTTGCGCCAGCGCTGGAGGCCTTGCGGACCGCCGGGGTGGCCGTTCACTTGCACGCTGGCGGTGGCAGCATGAAATCGCAATTCAAGCGGGCCAACGCCAGCGGCGCTCGTTGGGCCTTGGTGGCAGGGGCCGACGAGTTGGCCCGCGGTGAACTCGGGCTCAAGGACTTGCGCGATGCCAGCGTGGCTCAGGGGGTTCGCCCCTTGGCCGACGCGGCGGTTTGGGCCCCTGAGTTGCTGACCCGCACCGCATAATCCCGCCGCCCTCTTTCCCCTCTCTCTGACAGTGAGTGCCGCATGGCCACCTTGGATCTCGAAGAACAACAGCAGCTCGACAACCTCAAAGCCTTCTGGGCCAAATGGGGCAACCTGATCAGCGGCGTTGCTACGGTGCTCATCGTGGCCGTCGCTGGCTGGAATCTGTGGCAAGAGTGGCAGCGCCGTGAAAGCCAAGCAGCCGGCAAGACCTTCGACGCCGTCGAAGCCGCCATCCAGGCGAAGAATCTGAAGTCGGCCGGCGACCTGCTGGCTCAAATGCAGGCAGAGCACCCCCGCACCACCTACACCACCCAAGCGGCGCTGGTGTTGGCCCAGGCGCAAGTGGGTCAGTCCAAGGCGGACGACGCGGTCAAAACCTTGGCTTGGGTGAGCACCCATGGCCAGCCTGCGGCCTTGCGCGAGCTGGCTCAACTCCGTCTGAGCGGCCTGCACATCGAAGCAGGTCGTTACGCCGAAGCCGAGACGGCCCTTGCGGCCGTGAAGGACCCTGCGTATGCCGCCCTGGTGGCCGACCGCCGCGGCGATGCGGCCCAACTTCAAGGCAAGACCGACGAGGCTCGCGCGCAGTACCAAAAGGCGTATGTCGCCATGAGCGAGCAACAAAACTACCGCCGGTTGATCGAGGCCAAGTTGATGGCGCTGGGCGTCAACCCCGCCACCTTGACGCCCGTGGAGGTGAAGTGATGCAGAGCGCGCTCCGGTTGGCTTTGTGCGCGGCGGGCTCGGTGGCCTTGGGTGGGTGCTCGCTGTTCGGCAGTGACGCTCCTCAGCCCAAAGCCCTGCAACCGATCGAGGCCAGCGTCCCGGGCAAGGTGGTTTGGTCGACGCGCATCGGCAGTGTCGAGTTTCCGCTGACGGTGGCCACGCAAGGCGACCGCTTCACGGTGGCCGACTCCAGCGGAACCGTCGTGGCCTACCGCGCCCAAGATGGCGCCGAGTTGTGGCGTGCTCAAGCGGGCGAGAAGCTGAGTGCCGGCGTGGGCAGCGACGGACGGTATGCAGCCGTCGTGACGCGCAACCAAGAATTGGTGGTCATGGACGCCGGCGCGGTGCTGTGGCGCAAGCCCCTGCCTGCGCCAGTTCACACCGCGCCATTGGTGGCCGGTGAGCGGGTGTTCGTGCAGGGCGTAGACCGTGCCGTGCAGGCTTTCGACGTCTTGGATGGCCGGAAGTTGTGGGACCTGCGACGTCCCGGTGACGCCTTGCTGCTGGCGCATCCCGGTGGCCTGATGGCCTTCAAAGACACCTTGGTGGTGGGGCAGGGCGCCCGCTTGGCGGGGGTCGACCCCTTGCGCGGAACCTTGCGCTGGGAAGTCAACTTGGCCAACCCTCGGGGCACGAACGAGGTAGAGCGCTTGGCCGATGTGGTCGGCCCCTTGGTGCGCGTCGGCGACTTCATCTGCGGCCGCGCCTTCCAGGCGGCCGTGGGCTGCGTCAACGCCACCCGCGGCAATTTGGTGTGGAACCGGCAGAACACGGGCGCTGTCGGCGTGGGGGCCGATGCCGAGGCCGTGGTTGGCGTGGACACGCTGAGTCGCGTCAGCGCCTGGCGCACCACCAACGGCGAGTCGCTCTGGACCACCGAGGACTACCAATACCGCCAACTCACCGCGGCCTTGATCACCGGCAAGCTGGCGGTCGTGGGTGACCTTGCCGGCACCGTGCACTTCCTGGACCGCAGCACCGGCAAGGCCCTGCAGCGGGTTCAGGCGGGCAGCAGCCCCTTGGTGACCCAGCCGGTGGCCTTGGGAGGCACCTTTTTGGTGGTGGCCAAGGACGGTGGCGTGCACGCGCTCCGGTCCGAGTAAGGAGCCCAAACCATGAAGCCGGTCATCGCACTGGTGGGCCGGCCCAACGTGGGCAAGTCCACGCTTTTCAATCGCTTCACGAAGAGCCGCGATGCGATCGTGGCCGACTACGCCGGCCTGACCCGCGACCGTCACTACGGCGACGGCCGACTTGGCAAGCGCGAGTACATCGTCATCGACACCGGCGGTTTCGAGCCCACGGCCGAGACCGGCATCGTCAAGGAGATGGCCAAGCAGACGCGCCAAGCCGTGGCCGAGGCCGATGCGGTGATCTTCGTGGTGGACGTTCGCGGCGGCTTGTCGGCGCAAGACCATGACATCGCCAAGTACCTCCGAACCGCTGGAAAGAAAGTGCTGCTGGCCGTCAACAAGGCCGAAGGCATGCGGGATTCGCCCTTGCTGGCCGAGTTCCACGAGTTGGGCATCGGGGAGCCCATCCCCGTGTCGGCAGCGCACGGGCAGGGGGTGCGCAGCCTGCTCGAAACCGCGCTCGACGAATTTTTCGGCGAAGACGATGACGAAGAGTCGTCCGAAGCGGAAGAGGGCGAGCGTCCGATTCGACTGGCCGTCGCCGGCCGACCCAACGTGGGCAAGAGCACGCTCATAAACGCCTGGCTCGGCGAAGAGCGTCTGGTGGCCTTCGACATGCCTGGGACGACGCGCGATGCCATCCACGTGCCCTTCGAGCGCAATGGCCAGCAGTTCGAGTTGATCGACACCGCAGGCCTGCGGCGCAAAGGCAAGGTGTTCGAAGCGATCGAGAAGTTCTCGGTCGTGAAGACCTTGCAAGCCATTGCTGATGCCAACGTCGTCTTGCTGCTGCTGGACGCCACGCAAGGCGTGAGCGACCAAGACGCCCACATCGCGGGGTACATCCTGGAGAGTGGCCGCGCCGTGGTGTTGGCCATCAACAAATGGGACGCGATCGACAGCTATCAACGTCAGATGCTGGAGCGCTCGATCGAGGCCCGCCTGTCGTTCTTGAAATTTGCCCCCATCGTTCACATCTCGGCCATCAAGCGACAAGGCTTGGGGCCGCTGTGGAAAGCCTTGGGCGAAGCGTACGCATCGGCCTTCAAAAAGATGACCACGCCGGTGCTGACGCGCCTGATTCAAGACGCAGCGCAGCACCAGGCCCCCAAGCGCTCTGGCGCTTTCCGACCAAAGATGCGTTATGCGCACCAGGGCGGCATGAACCCGCCCATCGTCGTCATCCATGGCAACTCCTTGGATCACGTGGACGACAGCTACAAGCGCTACCTGGAAGCCCGAATTCGGGCCCATTACGGGCTGACGGGCACGCCCCTGCGCATCGAAATGCGTTCGGCCGACAACCCCTTCGACGACCGCGACCGCTGAGGCCACGGCCTTGCTGTGTTAAGGTCAGTCGCCTGTACTTCAACGAACACGGAACATATCGTGAGCAACAAAGGCCAACTGCTGCAGGATCCCTTTTTGAACCTGCTGCGCAAAGAGCACGTGCCGGTGTCGATCTACCTGGTAAACGGCATCAAGCTGCAAGGCCAGATCGAATCCTTCGACCAGTACGTCGTGCTGCTGCGCAACACGGTCACGCAAATGGTCTACAAGCACGCGATTTCCACGGTCGTACCTGGCCGTGCGGTCAATTTCAACGCCAGCGAGACGCCGGCTCCCTGAGCCGACGCGTCAACTGCGACGTCACTTGCCACTTTGAACCCCAGTCTGGAACCGGCACTCGGCCCGGCGCGGGTCGTGCTGGTGGGGGTCGACTTCGGTCGGGACCCCGACTTTGACGACACCTTGGACGAGCTGGCCCTGTTGGCCGCGACCGCAGGCGACGAAGCCGTCGCTCGTGTGATTGCGCGCCGCAAGGCGCCTGACGCCGCTCTGTTCATCGGAAGCGGAAAGGCCGACGAGATCAAGGCACTCGTGCTCGGGCACGAGGCTGAAGCCGTCTTGTTCGATCAAACCCTGTCGCCGGTTCAACAGCGCAACCTCGAACTGCACCTCGGGGTCCCGGTGTCGGACCGTACCGGATTGATCTTGGAGATCTTTGCGCAGCGAGCCCGCAGCCACGAGGGCAAGTTGCAGGTCGAGTTGGCGCAACTTCAGTACTTGTCCACCCGCTTGGTGCGACGTTGGAGCCACCTCGAGCGGCAGCGCGGCGGCATCGGCACGCGCGGTGGGCCGGGTGAGCGCCAGATGGAACTCGACCGGCGCATGATCGAGCAGCGGATCAAGCAGCTCAAGATCAAGCTCCACAAGGTGGAGCGCCAGCGCGACACGCAGCGCCGTGCCCGCGCCCGCGGTGGCAGCCTGCGCGTGTCCCTGGTGGGCTACACGAATGCCGGGAAGTCCACCTTGTTCAACGCGTTGACCAAAGCAGGCAGCTACGCCGCCGATCAGCTGTTTGCCACCCTGGACACCACAACGCGCGCGATGTACTTGGGCGACGGCATCCCACAAGTCGTGCTGAGTGACACGGTGGGCTTCATTCGCGACCTGCCGCACAAACTGGTGGAAGCCTTCAAGGCCACGCTGCAAGAGGCGTCCGAAGCGCAGCTGCTATTGCACGTGATCGATGCCACCAGCCCCAAGCTGCACGAGCAGTGGGCCGAGGTCGAAAAGGTGTTGGACGAGATCGGCGTGGCCGAGACGCCCCAAGTGGTCGTGTTCAACAAGATTGATGCCTTGCCGCCGCACCAACAGCCGCGAAGTCGCTTGGATTGGGTCGAAAGGCCTGACGGCACTCGGGTGGCTCGCGTGTTTTTAAGTGCCCATTCGGGCGAGGGATTGGCCGATCTGCGTCAATTGCTGGCCCGAGCGGCGGCCGACGAGCCCTTGATCCCTGACAGCCCGCCCGCATCTGAGGCCGAAGTGCCTTCAGTCACCCCTCATTTTTTGAACGCTTGAAGCCCATGCGCGCCACCCCTTCTTTCGCCGCACGTTTGCTGGCCCGATTGCCTGGTCTCAAAGCCCAACAAGACGGCCCGCCCGACCTGGACGAGCTGTGGCGCGATTTCAAGCGCAAGTTGGGCAACCTGATGCCCGGAGGCCCGCAAGGCGGCTCTGGCGGCGGGCGTCGCAACGATGGCGGCGAGCCCGACCTGAAGGCTGCGGGTGCTGGCTTGGCGATCGCTGGCGCCATCGTGGCCCTGGGCTGGTTGGGCAGCGGCTTCTTCATCGTGCAAGAAGGCTCGCAGGCGGTGGTCACGTCGTTTGGCAAGTACAGCAAGACGGTCGATGCCGGCATTCAGTGGCGCCTGCCGTATCCGTTCCAGGCGCACGAGCTGGTGCAGTTCAGCCAGGTGCGCACCAAAGAGATCGGGGCGGCCACCATCGATGGCTCGACCGGTTTGCGCGACTCGTCCATGCTCACGCAAGACGAAAACATCGTCGACATTCGCTTCTCGGTGCAGTTCCGCATCAAGGATTCGCGGGACTTTCTTTACGAGAACAACCGCGCCGATGACGCCGTCGATCAAGCCGCCGAGACGGCCGTGCGTGAGATCGTCGGCCGCTCGAACATGGACTCGGTGTTGTACGAGCAGCGCGACGCGATTGCCAGCGACCTAGCCAAGTCGATTCAAACCCAGCTCGACACGCTCAAGGCTGGCGTGCAGATCATCAACGTCAACGTGAGCAGCGTGCAGGCGCCCGAGCAAGTGCAAGCGGCGTTTGACGACGCATTCCGAGCGGGCGCAGACCGCGAGCGCGCCAAGAACGAGGGCGAGGCGTACGCCAACCAAGTGATCCCCACGGCCAAGGGCATGGCCTCGCGCCTCTTGCAAGAGGCCGAGGGCCACCGCTCGCGGGTCGTGTCGGTCGCAGAGGGTGACGCCCAGCGCTTCCGTTCGGTGCTGAACGAGTACCAGAAGGCACCGGCGGTCACGCGCGACCGGCTCTACACCGAGACCATGCAGCAGGTGTACAGCAACGTCAGCAAGGTGATGGTGGACGCCAAATCGGGCTCCAATTTGCTGTACCTGCCGCTCGACAAGCTGATGCAAGCCGCAGGTGCGCCAACTCCAGCGCCTGCCGCTGCGCCGGCAGCGGCCCCGACACCCGTTGCCACCGACACCTCCCAGTCCGACGTTCGTTCGCGCGATGGCTCCCGCAGCCGCGACCGCGAAGGCCGCTGAGCCCCGACCCGAGACGTTCACACCATGAACCGCATCATTCCCTTCATCCTCGCGGCCTTGCTGGCCTTGTTCTTGGCCAGCTCCACGTTGTTCATCGTCGATCAGCGCCAATTCGCGGTCGTCTATTCCCTGGGTGAGATCAAAACGGTCATCACGGAACCGGGCCTGAAGTTCAAGCTGCCCCCGCCGTTCCAGAACGTGGTGATCATGGATCGCCGCATTCAAACGCTGGAAAGCCGCGAGCCGCGCGCCATCTTCACGGCAGAGAAGAAGAGCGTGGTTGTGGACTGGTTGGTGAAGTGGCGCATCACCGATGCCAGAACTTTCATTCGCAACAGCGGCACGACGATGTCCAACCTGGAGACGCGCTTGGCGCCCATCGTTCAAGCTGCGCTGAACGAGGAAGTCACCAAGCGGACCGTGCAGGGCGTGCTGTCTGCCGAGCGCGATGCGGTGATGCGGGGCGTGGCCAAGCGCTTGGCTGAAGACGCCAAGCAGTTCGGCGTCGAGATCGTGGATGTGCGGGTCAAGCGCGTGGATTTCGCCCGTGAGATCACCGATGCCGTCTACCGTCGCATGGTCTCCGAGCGTCAGCGCGTGGCCAATGCGCTGCGCTCCACCGGTGGCGCCGAGGCCGAGAAGATCAAGGCCGACGCCGACCGGCAGCGTGAGGTGATCGTGGCGGAGGCCTACGCCGAGGCGCAGCGTATCAAGGGCGAGGGCGATGCCAAAGCCTCGGCCATTTACGCCGAGGCTTTTGGCCGCGACCCCCAGTTCGCTCAGTTTTACCGCCAGCTGCAGGCCTACCGCGAAGCCTTCCGCAGCAAGAACGACGTGATGGTGATGGACCCGAACAGCGAGTTTTTCAAGACGCTGCGCACGGGCGGACCGAACTCGGCCGCACCGGCTCGAAAGTAAGCGGCGGTGTCCGACTGGTGGTGGGCGGCGCTCGGCCTGATGCTGGTCCTGGAGGGGCTCATGCCCCTCGTGAGCCCTGCGTCGTGGCGTGAGTTGTTCGCCAAATTGGTGAGGCTCACCGACGGTCAACTCCGCTTCGTGGGCTTGTGCAGCGTGCTGTTGGGCGCGCTTGTTTTGGCCGTTTCACGTTAACGCGTCCTAGGGCTGGCCCCTAGAATGCCGTTTTTAACCCCCCGGCGTTTTTGCATGAGTTCGGCTTGGCTGTTGCCTGAGCATGTTGCTGATGTGCTGCCTGCCCAAGCCCGCCGCATCGAAGAGATGCGCCGCCGGCTCTTGGACTTGGCATACCGATACGGTTGCGAACTGGTGATGCCCCCCTTGGTGGAGCACCTGGAGTCGCTGCTCAGTGGTGCGGGTTTGGGTCAAGAGCTGCGCACTTTCAAATTGGTCGACCAACTGTCGGGTCGGACCTTGGGACTGCGAGCCGACACCACGCCTCAGGTGGCGCGCATCGATGCCCACCTGCTGAACCGGCGAGGCGTGACGCGCCTGTGCTACTGCGGGCCGGTTGTGCACACCCGCCCGAGTGGGCCTTTGGCTTCGCGGGAACCGTTGCAGTTCGGCGTAGAGGTTTACGGGCACGCCGGCCTCGAGGCTGATTTGGAGGTGCTCGAGATGGCCTTGGACGCGTTGTCCGTCCTGGCCGTGCCGACGCCCCTGCTGGATTTGGGAGACGCGCGCTGCTTGGATGCGCTCCTCGATGCGTCTCCGGTCCATGCAGCGCAGCGCGCCGACGTGGTGCAAGCCCTGGCGGTGCGGGAGCCTCATCACCTGGCGCGCGCCTCAGTAGGGATGCAGCCCAGCGTTCAAGCCGGTCTACAAGCCCTGTTGCAACTGGAAGGCGGCGTCGAGGTGTTGAGCCGCGCTGCCGCGGAACTGCCGGATTTGCCCGGCATCCGTGCGGCGCTCCAGGACTTGACTTGGTTGACCGAGCATATGCTTCGCAGCCACCCTTCGCTGCGCGTTGGCATCGATCTGGCGAGCGTGGCGGGCAACGCGTACTACACGGGCGTGTGCTTCTCGATCTACGGCGTTGGTCAGAACCAAGCGCTTTTGCGAGGCGGTCGATACGACGAGGTCGGCGCAGCCTTTGGACGCCGGAGGCCTGCGGTGGGTTTCAGCCTGGACCTGAAAGGCTTGGCCGAGGCGATGCCGAGCGCCGCACAGCGCCCGGCCGTGCGGGCCCCCTGGGGCGACGAGGCGGCCTTGCGAGAGGCCGTGCGACGCCTCCGACAAGCCGGTGAAACCGTGGTCTGCATCCTGCCCGGTCACGAGGACGAGGGCGAGGAGTACGCCTGCGACCGCGAGTTGGTGCGAGACGCAGCCACGCAACAATGGACTTTGAGGGCTTTGCCCTCCAATTGACGGAAGAACAGCCATGAACCAAACCCAGCGCGGCCGCAACGTGGTCGTCGTCGGTACCCAATGGGGCGACGAAGGCAAAGGCAAGGTGGTGGACTGGATGACGGACCACGCCGAAGGCGTCGTGCGATTCCAGGGCGGCCACAACGCAGGACACACCTTGGTCATCAAAGGGGTCAAGACGGCCTTGCAACTGATCCCCTCGGGCGTGATGCGCGACGGCGTTCGTTGCTACATCGGCAACGGCGTCGTGGTCGATCCGGCGCACTTGCTCTCGGAGATCAAGCGCCTGGAGGCGGCCGGCGTTGAAGTTCGCTCGCGCCTGCGCATCAGCGAAGCTTGCCCCATGATCTTGCCGTTCCATGTGGCCGTGGACAAAGCGCGCGAGGCGCTGCGCGAGACGAGCGGCAGCGGCAAGATCGGCACCACGGGCAAAGGCATCGGTCCTGCGTACGAAGACAAGGTGGCGCGTCGTGCTTTGCGGCTGCAAGACTTGAAGCATCCCGACCGTTTCGCCAACAAGCTGCGGGATTTGCTCGTGCTGCACAACGAGGCGTTGACCGGCTACCTCAAAGCCGAGGCGTTGGATTTCGACAGCGTGTACGGCGCTGCGATGGCCTTGGCCGCCGAAATCACGCCGATGTTGGCCGACGTCGGCTACGAGTTGCACCAAGCCCACCTGCGCGGCGACAACATCTTGTTCGAAGGCGCACAAGGCACCTTGCTGGACATCGACCACGGCACCTACCCCTACGTCACCAGTTCCAACTGCGTGGCGGGCAACGCGGCGGCGGGCTCGGGGGTCGGTCCGCAGATGCTGCATTACATGCTGGGCATCACCAAGGCCTATGCCACGCGGGTGGGAAGCGGGCCGTTCCCCACCGAGTTGGAGTGGGAGAAGGAGGGCACGGTGGGCTACCACCTGTCCACGGTGGGGCAAGAGCGCGGCACCGTCACCGGTCGCGCTCGACGCTGCGGCTGGATCGATGCGGCCGCGCTCAAGCGCGCCATGATCATCAATGGCATCAGCGGCTTGTGTCTGACCAAGTTGGACGTGTTGGATGGCCTGGACGAGGTCAAGATGGCCGTGGCGTACCAGCTCCACGGCCGTCGCATCGACATCTTGCCGATGGATCCTTCGGAGATTGCCGCCTGCGAGCCCATCTACGAGACTTTCCCGGGCTGGAAATCCACGACCTTCGGGGTAACGTCGCTGGACGGATTGCCGCCGGAGGCCCGCAGCTACCTTCGCCGCATCGAAGAGGTGGTGGGTGTGCCGATTGCGATGATTTCGACTGGCCCCGATCGCGAGCACACCATCGTGCTGCAACACCCCTACCAGGCTTGAAGCCAAGGAGCCCGCTCACATGCTGACCGACGATGGCAAGCACCTGTACGTTTCCTGGGACGAGTACCACCTGTTGATCGAGCGCTTGGCGCTCAAGGTGCACGCATCGGGTTGGGAGTTCGACCAGATCCTGTGCCTCGCGCGCGGTGGCCTGCGCCCGGGTGACGTTCTGTCCCGCGTGTTCGACAAGCCGTTGGCCATCATGTCGACCAGCAGCTACAGGGCAGAGGCGGGTACGGTGCAGGGACGGCTTGACATCGCCGAGACGATCACCATGCCCAAGGGCAAGCTGGCAGGCCGGGTGCTGTTGGTGGACGACTTGGCGGATTCCGGGGTCACCTTGAAAGCCGTGGTGGAGCGACTGCGTGCTTCACCGGCCATCAGCGAGTTGCGCTCGGCGGTGATCTGGACCAAGGCGGTCAGCGTCTTCGAGCCGGACTATCAAGTGGAGTTCTTGGCCACGAGCCCTTGGATTCACCAGCCGTTCGAAGATTACGACGCGCTGCGTCCCGACGACCTCAAGCGCAAGTTGTCGTACTGATGTTCTGTGCACTGGCCCGCGTTTGCGGGCCTTCTTTCGAAACGACCATGAAAAAAGCCGACTGCTTTCGCAACCGGCTTTTTCTGTTCTTCTTCTGTCTTGGTGCCCAGGAGAGGACTCGAACCTCCACGGAGTTACCCGCTAGTACCTGAAACTAGTGCGTCTACCAATTCCGCCACCTGGGCTTTGCTTTCACACCCCAGGGGCGATCAGCGAAGAAAGAGACTATACCATCAAAAAATTTGACTCCGCAAGCCCCTCCGCCAACATGCCGGGGCTTTTGCAAGAAATCACAGGGGTGCTGCAAGGGCATCGAGACGGGCATGGCTTTGTCATCAACGCCAACGGCCCCGACATCTTCCTGCCGCAGGCTGAAATGCGTGCCGCTTTGCACGGTGACACCGTGCGCGTGCGCGTGGTCCGGTTGGACAAGCGGGCACGCCCCGAGGGGCGAGTGATCGAGATCGTCGAGCGTCGCGCGCGCCCCTTGATCGGACGTCTGCTGTTGGAAGGTGGGGTTTGGCTGGTGGCGCCAGAAGACAAGCGCCTGGGACAAGACATCTTGATTCCCAAAGGCGCCACGGCCCAAGCGCGCCCTGGCCAGGTGGTCGCGGTCGAACTCACGGAGCCTCCGACGCTATACGCACAGCCAGTTGGGCGCATCACCGAAGTGCTGGGGGACATCGACGACCCGGGACTCGAGATCGAGATTGCGGTTCGAAAGTACGAGGTGCCTCACCGGTTCAGTCCTGAGACCTTGGCGCAGGCGGCCAAGCTGCCCGACAGCCTGCGCGCGGCCGACCTGAAGGGGCGGGTGGATTTGCGCGACGTGGCCCTGGTGACCATCGATGGCGAGGACGCGCGCGACTTCGACGACGCGGTTTATTGCGAGCCCGTCAAGATCGGTCGCGGCAAAGCGGCAGCGCAAGGCTGGCGTTTGCTGGTGGCGATTGCCGACGTGAGCCACTACGTGAAGCCCGACGAGCCTTTGGATCGCGACGCGCTGGAGCGCGCAACGTCGGTGTACTTCCCGCGGCGGGTGATCCCGATGCTGCCGGAAAAGCTGTCAAACGGACTGTGCTCGCTCAACCCGATGGTCGAGCGTTTGGCCATGGTTTGCGACATGCTGATCACGGCTGAGGGCGACACGCAGGCCTACCAGTTCTACCCGGCCGTGATTTGTTCGCAAGCTCGCTTCACCTACACCGAAGTGGCCGCCGTGCTGGCCAACACGCATGGCCCGGAAGCAATGCGTCGCCAGGATCGCATCCAAGACCTCCTCAACTTGCACGGGGTCTATCAGGCTTTGTTGGGCGCGCGAGCGCGCCGTGGGGCCGTGGACTTCGACACCCCCGAGACTCAGATCGTCTGCGATGAGAACGGCCGGATCGACCGGATCGTGCCGCGCACGCGAAACGAGGCCCATCGCTTGATCGAAGAAGCGATGCTGGCTGCCAACGTGTGCGCGGCCGAGTTCATCGCGCAGGCCGAGCATCCGTGCGTGTACCGGGTGCACGAGGGGCCCACGATTGAAAAACGGCAAACCCTGCAAGCCGCATTGAGGGCTCTGGGCATCAACGTCACGCTGCCCGAGAAGATGACGCCGCGCGACCTGCAGCAACTGGCCCAGTCGACGAAAGACCGCCCCGATCACCAGCAGGTTCACATGCTGCTGTTGAGGTCGATGCAGCAGGCGCTGTACACCCCGTACAACAACGGCCACTTCGGTTTGGCCTATGAGGCGTACACGCACTTCACCAGCCCCATCCGTCGATACCCCGACCTCTTGGTTCATCGCACCATCAAGGCCATCTTGTCGGGCAAGAAGTACGGGCTGAAGGCGGGGGGCGACTCTCTCCCCGCGTGGGAGCAGATCGGCCTGCACTGCAGTGCCAACGAACGTCGCGCGGACGAGGCCTCTCGAGACGTGGAGGCCTGGCTCAAGTGCCGCTACATGCGCGATCGCTTGGGCGAGGACTTCCTCGGGCATGTCACGTCCGTGGCGCCGTTCGGGCTGTTCGTTCAGTTGGAATCTCTTTTCGTCGAAGGCTTGGTGCACATCACCGAGTTGGGTGGCGAGTACTTCAGGTACGACGAGGCGCGACAAGAGCTGCGGGGCGAGCGCACGGGCATTCGCTATGGGCTCGGTGCGCGCTTGCACGTGCAAGTGGGGCGCGTCGATTTGGACGGGCGACGCATTGAGTTCCGCCTGTTCAAGGAGGGTGAGAACCGCCCCTTGCCCAAAGCGCAAAAGGTTAGGGGCGAAGAGCCTGTCGGCCCCAGGCCAGCCACGCAGTTGCTGGACGAGGTGCTTCTGCAAGACCGGCAGGTCAAGGCCGGGAAGGCAACACGCGGCAAGCGGATGCGCACCGCGGGTGGGCAGGCCTCGTCGGCGGAGTCGGGCGTCGCCAAGAAGGGGGCCAAGCGGCGACGTTGAAGGCGCAGTCGGACGTTTAGGGGTGCATCGCCGCCATGCGGGCCAGCAGTGCCGTGGCGGTCAGGGGGCCGGCGCCCACCGGGACTTGATCGGCGGCGGCGCCGTGCCAAGCGACTGCCAATGCCGCGAGCATGTCGCTCGGGGCTTCGGGGGCCTGCGCCAACAGGCCGCCCAGCCATCCGGCCAGCACGTCCCCGGTGCCTGCCGCGCCCAGCGCGGCGTGCCCGGTGGTGTTGATCCACGGCGTGCGACCCGGGTGCGCCACCACGGTGCCCGAGCCCTTGAGGACCACCGTGCAGCGTGTGCGCTCCGCCAAGGCTTGGGCTTGGCTGAGGCGATGGTTTTGAATCGTGGCCACGTCGCATTGCAGCAGGCGCGCTGCTTCCAGCGGGTGCGGTGTCAACACCGTGGGCAGGCCGCTGCGAGCGTGAACCATCGCGTCCCAGTTGGGCGTGCGCGCCAAGGCGTTCAGTGCATCGGCGTCCAGCACCAGTTGCGCGGCTTCATTCAGCAGTTGGGGCAGCGAGTTGGCGATGGCCTCGCCTCCGCCACAGCCGGCGACGACGGTCTTGCCGGCCGGGCAGGTCGTTCGATGCATCACTTCCAGCCGGCCAGGATCACCTTCGGGGGCCACCCAGTAGACGCGACCCGCGCCGGCCAGCAAGGCGGCCTGGGCAGCGAGGCGTGCCGCGCCGGCCATGCTGGGCTCGCCCCCCAGGACCCACACGTCGCCTTGTCGTCCCTTGTGACCGCTGTGCGGGAATAAGGCGCGCGGCGACAGCGATCGCCACGAAGGCAGCAGAGAAGCACCGAACAAGCGCGCGGCCCCTCGATCGGGGGCGACGGCGCCCAGGTCGGCCAGCCAAGTTTCCCCGCTCAACTGACGGCCCTCGCCGGTGAACAGGCCAGGCTTGGGTGCCAGGAAGGTCAAGGTCCAATGGCAAGGAACTGCGCCCCAGTCCGCGCCTTCGTCGGCATCCAGGCCGCTGGGTAGGTCCAGGGCCATGATGGGCGCGCCGTGCGATCGCAGGCTGTCGATGCCTTTCGCGACCGCGCCGCGAGGGCGCTCGCGCAACCCCGTTCCCAGCAGGGCGTCCACCAAGCAGTCGCTGCCCGCATGTGGGGCGCCCTCGTCAACGATGGCAACACCGGCGGCCAACGCGAGGCGCAGCGCCTCGGCGCGGTCGGCCTGAGCGCCCGGTGTGCCCCACTGATGGACGTCCACCTTCAAGCCTTGAAGGTGCAACCACCGTGCCATCACCAGGCCATCGCCACCGTTGTTGCCCGGCCCGCAAAGCACGGACACGCGACGCGCGTGGGGCAGGGCTGCGCGCAACAGCTGCGCGGAGGCCAATCCCGCTTGTTCCATCAAGCTTTCGCCGCTCGTCGTCGAGCGGGTCGCTTGCTCCAAGGCCTGAATTTCTCCTCGATTCAAGGCCCAACGGGGGCGGTCCAAGGGAGTTAGGCGGAGCGGCATGGCGGTTGAATCCAGGAATACCCGCTATACTCGACAAGCTTTGCGTTCGGTGCTGCCTTTAGGGCGGCGGCTGAGCGCACTGCAAACCTCGTCAATCGCGGGCCGGGAACCGAATGGTGCCATCGCTGTTGCAGCAATGGTCGCTCCCTGGCCTCAGACCCAACCTTCGGAGAGAAGACTCATGTCCGTCACCATGCGTGAAATGCTGGAAGCCGGTGTCCACTTTGGCCACCAAACGCGCTTCTGGAACCCCAAGATGGCCCCGTTCATTTACGGCCATCGCAACAAGATTCACATCATCAACCTG
>JACCEA012175702.1_pt1 | contig 26805 bp, 24 predicted proteins | sample 7449851 | NCBI WGS metagenome assembly JACCEA01 (sample SAMN15323453, study PRJNA562643) | freshwater metagenome | isolation source: river surface water | place: USA:Blue River Watershed | collected 2017-08-18
ATTGGTACATTGATATGAATATGTTGAGAAGTATTAAAAATGCTTACAATAGGCCTTATTTTCCAAGGTTCTGTGCAGATGGCATTTTCTTGACAATATTACAACTATTGTAGTATACATGTAGAATCATTTTTTAGCGCGGGTAAAGTGTAATTTAAAAGGTCATCACTCAGCACCCTTTTTGGGTTCTTTGTAATTTGTAATGCCAATGGCGTCAAAAAAAGAAAAATACTACATGGTTCGAAGATTTGGGATTACTACAGAGCGAGCAGGAGTTCTTCATCACATCTGGGATACTTCAAACTTTCTGCCCAATCTAAGTATGACATTGTTTTTATGGGTTGTGCTCATCGTTTGTTTATGGGGATGCGGTTTTGCGGAAATTTATGACCCACGTAAGAATATGCAAATGACGAATAGCTTACTCATGGTTACATTATTCATTAGTGAATGTATTTTGTGGATCTTACAATTGCTATGATCTGCTCGGAGTTCCTCGAGATGCATCTGTAAAGGAAATTAAGAAGGTGATTGACTACATATATTTCTTTGCTGCATATTTACTGTGATATATCTCTCGTTTTAGGCCTACAGAAAACTATCCCTTACCCATCATCCCGATAAAAGTTTGGATAAAGTCAATGCAACAGAGGTATTTCATCAAATTACCAAAGCTCATGACGTTCTGACAAACAACGAAAGTCGTCCATTGTTCGACTACTATTTGGATCATCCCAAGGTAAGCTTGGATACAAAACGGTCAATACTTTTTTTACAATTGATTTGTTGAATTTAGGACTACTTCAAAGTGTCTGGACAGCACTACTATCAAAATTTGCCAAAGTCCGACGTTCGACTGGTCCTGCTCATTGTCGTCGCACTCCTATCTTGGTTTTTTCATCACATTCAATATCAGAAATATGACAAGTTGGTGAAATACTTGAAGTATGCAGTGATCAATAACCTCAATTTAAAAAATGGTGGAACAAAGCAAACTATGGAACTATTCATTCGCGCCTCTGAGATGTACGAGGAGCACATTCTAGAACGTAGGTGCTTGTATTGATATATGATGCATGTTTCATAACTTTTCTCATGCTAAGTGAAGAAGCGAGGCGATAAAAGTGCTAATAAGAGCAAGATGCTCAAAGATAATGCATTTGAGAAAATTGTGGATAAGGTAACAGTGCCTTGATGCATGAAAGCGATTTACTCTGACTATGCTCAATACTTGAATGTAGATGATTTCTGAATTGAAAATTGAAGGAGGATATAAAAAACCCGAATGGCATGATCTTTTTGCCATGAAATTAATTCTTTTCCCATATAATTTCTTCGTTTGGTGTAAAACTTATTATAGACGTTATTACTCCCATCAGGTAATTGAAGCATTTACGACTGGAAATATATTTGTTGATCTCCGTATTGATTGGTCAGCCCCTCAGTATGGAGGATAAAATTGAAATGGCAAGAAGCGTTGTTGGGTATGGGAGTTGGGAGGAATGCACTGAAGATGAAAGATCGATGTTTATTTCAATGGAAGTTTGGAAGCCTGGGGTCTACGAGACATGGAAGAAAGATCGAGAGGAAGAAGAACTTCGCAAGTTTCAACAAATGGCTAGCAAAGGTAGGAAAGGAAAACGCAAAGCCGGTAGAAAGCATCAAGTGGAGGACGAAGACGAAGAAGAAGATTACATCGAATAGATACCAATAGAGAATACAATTTCCATGGCATGTAATACGTAATAAGAAAAATACAGGCTTAATTCGGACAACTCTAATTAGGACACTCATCAAAAGTTTTGTCCGAAATTTCAATTTCGTGCCTAATTAGGTGGGTTTCCAAACCACTACAACAGCGACTGGGGCGCGCCAGAGCTTTTGGCCACTCTCTTGCTTAGAAAACCCATGGTTTCTTTTGTATGATCCAAACCGCAAACCCTCAATGGTTACATTATGATGTGTTACAGCCACATTCACCACTCACAAGCTGTCAATTGAATGTTAAATTAATATTCCATTATTATGACTAGTTAGGAAGGTTTGAGACAAAAAACATCCAAATTAGGCTATTGCTTATATTTGGCTATTGTTTGTGCCCAATCCCAAAAACAAAATTTTGCAATGTGTTGAACCATACAAGCGTATGCACACTCTACAATATTTATTTGTGTGTTAATGCAGTTGATCATGTTGATTTTGTCAATCTTAACTTATGCCATGCGCGCTGGGAGCTTTGTCAGACCCAAGACATCTGCGGCTGGTAATGTTGATCGATTCCGAATGTATTCCGTAATGATTGAGGAGAGGCTTAGAATTGAGCCTTCTGGACATCACACTAATCCAATATTTACCACCAAACATCCATTTGATGCTCTATGTAAATCATCCCATCTACTTGAGGCATTGGTGTCTAAGAAACTCTACGCATCTTCAGACATCCAAGGTCTCAGTTATCAGCCCATTTTTGATGGTAAAAATGTTGTCATTGGTGCCGAAACTGGCAGTGGAAAAACTCTTTCTTATATTCTTCCGTTATTGGATCGTTATTTAGTGAAGCAATCTCAAAAATCTTCTTCATCTCTAGCGGGCATTATTCTGGCTCCAACAAACAGTTTGTGCGATCAAATTATCGATATGACAAACTTTATTAAGCTCTCTTTAATTGAGCGAGGGTATCATATCCAAATGGGTGGGCTATAATTTGTTAAATAAATGTATTTTCCTCAAATTGTTTTTTTTTTTTTTTTTGTAGAGAAAAATCCATGTATGATCAGTAGTTTTGGAAATACTCAAGACAATACCTTGAAGACCATCGTATGCACACCTCGCTTACTGTTAGATCAAATTAAGCATGTCAATCCAAAGATGTTGAGCGAAAATCCATTATGCTATCTTCAATTCTTAGTTCTAGACGAGGTAAGAAATTAAAGTAGTGGTATTGATACCAGCCAACGGTATGAATAAAATAGGCTGATATGCTTTTGGATGGTTCGTATCTCACTGATATTTTGAAAATATTTGAAAAACTGAAGCTCACTAGGAGACAGATGATACACGAAGGATTGTTAAAGGTACATTTTTGATGAAGTGACCTTAACTTTACATGGTAGTTGAACTATGATCTGTTAGGCTCACGATAAGAATGTTCAATATATTCTCTCTGCTGCCACATTATCGACACATGGAACCAAATCAATTGCTTCTCAAGTTCAATCACTATTTCCAAATGTAATATGTCTCATCAATTGCTAATACCCGTGTAATGCACTTATTTTGTTAATCTTTATAGATCACTCACATTCGAACATCGAACATGCACTGTCATCATCCATCAATAACACAAGAATTTATCAAGGTAATTTGAATAGTTATGTGATTAGTTTAATTGATCCCTATTTAGTAGATAAGCACATGTGAAGATATGTATGGTATGGTAGACATCGTTATCGATGAGATAGGCCTTGAGAATATAGAACATGGAACCATGATATTTCTAAACACTGCAGAGAGAGCTCAACGGTTTGCTGTGGCATGGAGAACCAAAGGGAGGGAATGTGCCGAAGTTCATGGATTGCAAAATAGGCTGTCTCGAACTGAAAATTTGGCTTTATTCAAAGAGAAGAGGGTGGCTTTCCTAATTTGCACTGATGCGTGCGCTCGTGGGTTAGACTTCCCCCATGTAAAAACTGTTGTTCAAGTTGACTTTGCTCTTAACATCGTCCAACATCTCCATCGCATTGGGAGAGCATCTCGAGCAGGAGCAAATGGATTCGCCTTCAATTTTTATGGACAATCTTCGAGGGAGTTGGTTAATAGTGTGACAGATATTAGCACAGACTCTACTGGGATTGAAAAATCTTTTAGTAGAAGGCGCGGATTTCGACAAAAATTGAAGAGAGGAAGGTTTCCATGAAATATTATTTGTGCAAGGGCAATATAATGGTAGTACACTAGCTAAATTAAATGCTAGCTAAATTAGATGCAAATGATTCTATCCAAAAATAGTCCTATCGTTCGAGGATATGGTATAGTTCATGACTTACAGATATAATTATTAAAATTATTTTACAATATTGCATTCATATTCGAAATCCAAGTGTTTATTTTTGCCCGAATCGATAAAGCTGTTGTTCACTTTATATTTACCACGAAACATCATTCCTTTGGGAGCTTCACTGTAATCCCATTTTGGGAACTCAAATACATGTGGCGTACTTGAAGGTGGATAGCTACCAAGCATTAACTCTTCACTTTCGGATATCATCATTCGAGTCATGGTATTGACAAACTTAATGCCAGCTAAAATAACATGCTGTACTCTGAACGTAATTTTGAACTTGAACTTAACTCCTTCTTTCATAGTGACACCATCCGTTGCAAGCTTAGTGATCCCCGCAGGAGAACTCAACGTATGTACAATGTCAGGGAGATTTTCTTCTGGTGCAAAGACAATGCGAAACTCCTCGATTATGAGTTTCCTGGGATCAGAAGTATCTCCTAGGTCCCCATGAGCAGCCGAGCCCAAAAGACTCTCTTTGTACTTTCGCAAACTTTCGTCCTCTGGATTGAGAGCAAGGATATCAGCAACTTTCGCTGTCGCCACATTTTCTGTGGTTGAGTCACCATCTTTTGGCACAAAAGAGGGAGGTTTTGGAGGCTTTGGTGGGGGTGCAGACATTTCAAAGAGACTGAGTAAACCATAAATGCCTTTTGATTTTCAACACATACCACATTGCACCTAATAAAAATAAATATGGTGAACCGAGAACCGCCTAATTTAGCAAAAGCATGGTCGTTGAATTTGAATTTGTATCTGAGTGAGGAATGTCGCACAACAAACGCAATGACCAGTAAATGGTAAATGATAAGTCAATTTCCTCAATCATTTGCAAGCTTTGTGGTTTTCGTTTTAATCATCACCTGGAAAACCTTCGTCTTGCAATATGGGGAAACTGGAAAAATTGATATTGGAAAATTTTAAGAGTTATGCTGGGAAACAAGTTATTGGCCCCTTTGATAATTTCTCTTGCGTCATTGGTCCAAATGGTGCTGGGAAATCAAATTTAATGGATGCGATAAGTTTTGTGCTTGGTATTCAATCTCGATTTTTGCGATCTACCTCACTGAAGGATTTGATATTTCGTTCTGTCGATGATCCACAACAAGCACGTACGGCCAGTGTAAAACTATTCTACCGCGTCTCTGTGAATGAAATCTCAGGCATTCGAGAGGGTGAAACTGTTGTCTTTGGGAGGAACATAGGAGTTACAGGTTCTAGTACCTATGAATTTCAAGGAAAATCGATATCATTTGAAGAATATGAAACTATTCTCCGGTCGATTGGAGTTCTCATCAAGATACGAAACTTTTTAGTTTTTCAAGGTGATATTGAATCCATCGCTTCCAAATCTCCTTCCGAATTGACTAAGATGATTGAGCACGTATGTGGTTCCGACCTATTGATCGATGAGTATGAATCTCTTAAAAAGCAACGCGATGAAGCAGAAGGTACCGCTGTTTTTAATTTAGCAAAGAAGAAAATGTTTGTTACTCAATTAAAAGAGGTAAAGGCACAGAAGGATGAGGCGGATGTTTTCCAGCAACGGAAACAACAATTGAAGCAATACCAGTCGGATTTCTTTATGTTTTTAATTTGGAAATCCTACTTAACAGTTAAAAAGCATGAAGAATTATTGGTTGATCTAAACAAGCGCTTAAAAGATTTCGAGTCTCAGGAAGACACCCAAGACAAAGAAATAACTCAAGCAAAAAAGAAAGCGGCTCAAGTTCAAAGCATTATTAATCAATACGATAAAGAAATTGAAGAAAGGCAGCGACAATGTGAGGGTTTCAAACATAAGATTAACTCCATCAAGAATAAACTTAAAGTCTCTAATCGGCGTTTGGTTGATGGTGACAAGAGTCTTGCAGATGTGAATCAGGACATGGCTGACCAAAGTAACAGAATATCCAACTTGGAGGGAGATATTGATGCGAAAGCGAAAGAATTAGATTGTTACAAGCTCGATATGGAGAATCTGCCATCAATGGAATTAAAGCTTAGTGAGGAAGACTTGGAACAATATCATTTACTAAAAGAGCTATCAGCTTCTCAAACTGCTGAGCTTCGCGCCAAGTTATTGACATTGGATATGGATGTAAAAGATCAAGAGAGAAAGGCAACATCGCTTCAAAACCAATTGGACGTAGCACAAAAGGAAGTTGACGAATCGGATAAATTTATCAAAGACTATAATGAACGAGAACGAATAATCAAATTACAGTTGTCAAATGATCAGCGTTGTATGGATAGCCTTGTGATTCAGCGAAATTCCTCAATTGAAGAGTATAAACATTTAACGGATTCCATCCGTGGTCATAAAGAAGAGCTGGATGGAGTTTCAGAAAGATTGAAAGCAGCTGGTGAGGAGAAGCGGCGAAATAAGCAAGAGGAGAAGATGGTGGATATTATAGACAGAATGAAGACAGTTTTGAAAGGAGTGCACGGACGGTTGATTGATCTTTGTCGACCTATCCAGAAGAAATATGCTCAGGCTGTAACTGTTGCGGCCGGTCGCTTAATTGACGCGGTGGTAGTGGACTCAAAATCTACCGCTGCAGAATGCATTCAAATGCTAAAAGAAGAACGAGTCGGTAAATGCACTTTCCTTCCGCTCGATAGCATTCAGATATCTTCAATTATGCTAGATAGAACACGTGGGTTGGGAAATGCTTATCGTGCTTGCATAGACCTTGTGGAGTGCAGTGATGAAGTCAAACCTGCGATAGCATTTGCATTTGAAAATGCTGTTGTTTGCGAGAGTTTAGAGAGTGCGCAGCATCTAGTCTTTGAACGGGCTGAAAAATTTAAAGCTGTCACTTTGCAAGGACAAGTTGTTAATCCATCGGGCGCTATGACCGGAGGTCGTCTACATGCTGGTCATGATCGTTGGCAAGAGAAAGAGATCGAAGATCTTCGAAATCGAAAGAATGAGCTGGACCAAATCATTGCAAAAGCCGCTGATCCAAGCAAATTGAGGATTTCAATTGTAGAGCTAGAACATAAAATTCGTCAAGTGCAAACAAAGTTGCAATTTAATGAAGCCGAGTTGAGAACGATCGATGAAAGAATAAAAAGCTTTAATGATCAAATATTATTACGAAAACAAAGATTGCAAGATTTGGAGAGAAGCATAATGGATGTTCACCGCGAACGGACCAAGCTCTTGGAACAAATAAGCACAATAAATTTAAATTTAACCGCATTGGAAGATCGTGCATTTGATCCTTTATCTTCAAAACTGGGCATTCCCAACTTCCGTACTTACGAATCAACATTGATAACGAGGAGCAAAGAGGCACTGGACAAATATAATTCTAGGAGTAAAGAATTGGCAGCATTGAAGGCCCAACTGGTATATGAACAACAAAAAGATTTCCGTGCAACTCAGAAGCGTTTGCATTCGGATGTTGGGAAGATCAAGGAAGAGATAAAGAAAGGTCAAAAGGAAGAAGGCGATTTAAATAGTAAATTAGAAGAATCTTTGGATAGCTTAGAAAATGCGACACGTCACAAGCGCAGTCAAGTTGAAGAAAAAGAAAAACTTGCCATTAAGCTGCGAACCCTAACCGGTAAGAAGGCTGATATTCATCGAAACAGAGATGAAGTATGTAAGAGAATTGCGGTTGAAGAAATAGCAATTGATAAAAGCAAAGTTGAATTGAATGATATCGTTCAGCGTGCGCAAGTCGAGGAAGTCGAATTAATATTCGCAAAAGGTATTTGTTCTTTTCTTCTTTCATAAAATAGTAATTGATGAGAGATAACCGTGTAGAAAATACCCGTGCGTCTACCAACCAGATGTTCTTGAAAGTAACGTAAGTTTTGTACACTTCAAACAGGTTGTACAATTCTCTAATGATTTCGTTTCATTGATTAGCGAAAAGACAATTATTGATTTGAATGTTGTGAATACTAAGTATAAAGGTAATATTTTAATAGATCTGGAAAATTAATTTGGAGTTCATCAAATGAAACAAAAGGACAACCCGAAACGACTATCGCTAAAGTTGAAGCAGAGTTTCAAAAGAAATTAAAAGCTCTAACTGAAGAAGTTGCAGAAATTCAGGTTAGTGGTGTTAGGTGTTCTACAGGTTTGATTGAATTAGTGACTATCAATAGCCAAATTTACACGCCGCAGAGAAGTTTGATGGAATGCTCGAAAAAGTCCGAGAATGTTCAGAAGGAGTGGAGAAGATCAAAGACACCGTCAAGGATATCATAATGCGTTTCGAGGAAATCAGAACCAAGAGATTGGCTCTTTTTAATGTTGGAATGGTTGTTTGCCTTTTACAACTGTGCTGATTGCTGTTTCTAGGAGTGCTTCCTGCACATTTCTGCTTCACTCGGAGATATATATAAAAACCTGACTCAAAGTTCGAAGCATCCTCACGGTAAGGTTCAGAGCACAGTTCGCAATGCAAACATTATATGCCTTGGTTAGGGGGAAATGCTTACCTTACAGTTGACAATACTGAAGAGCCTTACCTTGGTGGAATCCGATTCACTGCAATGCCTCCAATGAAGCGTTTTCGGTTAGTATTTTTACTTTTAATCAATCAGATCATTAGGTTTGTTGTTTGTTAGTGATATGGAACAACTCTCTGGAGGAGAAAAGACAGTTGCAGCATTAGCTCTGTTGTTCAGTATTCACAGTTTCAAACCTGCCCCATTTTTTGTATTAGACGAGGTGGACGCAGCGTTGGACAATGTTAATGTAAAGAAGGTATGTCCCTTCGCAGGAAATGTTGGAAACTGAACTGTAGTATATGTTTTTCATAGATATGCTACTATATGCAACAGCGTTCTAGCGACTTCCAATGCATTGTAATATCTTTGAAAGACTTATTTTTTGAGAATGCTGATTCTTTGGTTGGTATTACAAGAGATGTGAGAAGGTAAGTCGAATATGTGTTGATCTTCAGTAAATCATCATTGATTTCGGTTTTAGCGGGTCTTCATTGGTGTTTACATTGGATTTGAAACAGTTTAGCTCATTGGAAGAAGAGTCGGTACTAGAAGATTCTGAAGAGGAAGGGGATTTCGACAATGATGCATCTTAATGAAACTTCTATATTAGTTTGAAGAAGGTAGTAAACTCATTCCAATCATTGTGTGATTCTTGTAGAACGTATGAAAATGAAACTAACGGAAAGACGTCAAGCAGATACGGAATAAATATCTAATCTCTTCTGCGACATTAATATTTCAAGAAGTAGTAAGACAAATCTTTACAATCACTATGCGTATTTATAAATATCGTTAGGAAGTAGAACTGTGCTACTTCCTCAAGATTTCAAATAGATTGGGAATATCTACTTCCTCTTTACATATGGATATATAGTACTTCTTCAGCTCGTATATTATCATTGTCGACAATCCATATCAGCCGTTTCATCATTTTATATTATTTAGCGATAGCCACCCGGCGCGCGCAGCGCCCTGCTGCTGAGCGGCCAGACAGCAAGACTAGCTAAAACCATAATGGACCCATCTAGTGTCGAAAGAATTGGAGTAAAAGGAAACTGAAAGGATCATGAAGATTAAACACGCCGAACGGGAGAATAGTCCTTCCAAGTCTGGTATCAAAAGCAACCCAACCCAACCAGAAGTAGATTTTACCAAAGAGTGGTCTAACGGACACAAATTTTTCACCACACCTGAGCAACGAGCGTATTCGGAACTCTTACACACGGAAGAAAGGACAAGAGTGACATATGATGCCGTTCGTGACAAATTGACGAAGCCCAGGAATCCCTTAAACGGTGAAGTAACTCCCCGCGATAATCGCAACAATGTTGTAATGAATCCAAGATTATTGCACACTGTCAAAGGTGGACTTCCTTTGTTTGACAAATCTAATTCCCCAACTCGTGAATGGCACCCTCATCGCACAGTAGAGAAGATTGGAGTACAACATGGCAAATACGATGTGTTGGGAAACACCTGTTTAGAAGGAATAGCAACAACTGATAGTGGTGATCAGTTTGATCTTTATAAGACTGTACGGATGCAGCACGATAAGAAAGTCCAAGAGAGAGTGGAGCAAGAGAAAATAAATCAATATGTGATGCGAGAGAAGGCGAAACGATACGAAAAAGAATTAGGTAGGCAAATGTTAATGCTACAACGAAAATTGGAAGAGAAGAACAAAGAGATGACAGTTTTACATTCAACTTTCAAATAATATGTGACTATGATGTTTATCATTAATAGTATTTTATATATGTTATAATTTTGTGTATACCACGGTTATTTTGCATGGATTGTATTTTTTGTAATTGTCATCTTTTGTAATTGTCTAGCACTTGTGCAATTTAGGATAAACCTGAATATTATTGATAGATGGGCGACTATTTATAAAAATGAGCTCAATGTACTTCAAAGTGAATCCCTCCCTCATCGATTATTCTCTGCAATGATATAAAGTATTATATCAAGATATATTCCCAATCTACTAGTGTGGCATTATTATCAAGTGAAACAAGTATTGTAATATATAGTAGATGGTATGTAAAGAAGAAATAGGTTTATGGAATGATTCGATCAAAGAAGTCAAAGTCGAGGGATAATTTGGTACAATATTTAGTAAGATCCTTGCTCACATTGCGATGAAATTAATAAGAGAGATTGAGAATAATATTCTCTCTTGATAAGACACAGTAGATTGGGAATATCTACTTATTCAAACAAGTAAGTTGAGTAAGAGGGCAGCAGAGGCCATTTTTCGCCTATATAATAATACAAAAAACGCAAGCGCGCTTCGGGCTTCTTCTCGGGCGGCGGCGAAGGCGAGTTCTAAGAGGCGATTGGAATTCTGCTCTCGTTGTTGATAAAAAAATAGACGAGGTTGGCCGAAATTTTTTGCATTATTACCTCCATATTTTTTTTTGTAAAATAGATGAATCTCGAGATTTCACAGTATCTCCACCAAGATTTGGTGCAACTTCTGTCTTCTTATGAAATTCCTAAGAGTTTCTGCGAGTCTGTCTGGGAATTGATTGAACAGAAGTACAATGAAACACACAGATATTATCACACTCTTTCTCATATCTATGATCTTTTAACTCTCGTTGATCGATACGAAAGTCTTTTAAGCAATTCCAGAGTGGTTCGCTTGGCGATATATTTTCATGATATAATCTACGATCCCATTTCTAAAACTAATGAAGAGGATAGTGCGCAGCTATTTCGGGAAACTTTTCAATCGGTTCATTTTATCGATGCTGCAACTACTGATTTGGTTTGTCATTATATAATCAAAACAAAACATCACCATGTTGAGGAGAGTGAAACAGAAAATGACGAAGACTTGGGAATTTTTCTAGACATGGACTTGTCTATTTTAGGGGCTGAACAAGAACGTTACGAAAAGTACATCAAGGACATACGTCTAGAATATAACATGTATTCGGACTTTGCATATGGATACGGCAGATATCGAGCTTTACAATCATTTATTAGCAAAGAAAACAAGCAAATATTTTGTAGTCGGGTATTTCGACCATTGAACAGCAGAGCACGAGAAAATATTGGATGGGAAATGAATCTAATCCAGCAAGATTTCTATTCGAACTTCAACCCATGTATTATCTCCTAAGATTAATAAAAACTACATCATAAAAATGCAACACCTCCGGTTTAGCTTTATCTTTCCGTTGATATAATGGCGTATAGAAATAAGTTAAATTGATTTGTTGCCTGGGCAGAGAATAATCACTCTAGTAACCTGTGCTAACTTACATACACCTCCATCTTAGTCCTGAACTAAAGTTAGGACAGATTCCCAAGAACCAGGGAACTTAATGCTCGCTCAGCGACGGTAAAACGATCTCTTGAAGTTGAAATTCAACTGGAGAATCCCGCGATCAAATATGGAAACAAATCCAGATCGTTTGTGGCGATCCCATTCTTTGTTCAGTATCTTGAAAGCGACGTCTTCATATGGAGGACCAGCATGAAATCGAATAATCACAAATTCATTGTTTTCAGCATCCGGGCAAGGCTCCAAGAAATATTTTGGAGCTTGACTTTTATCAATCAAATCAGGATAAAAAATAGTAAACTTATATCCTTGAATAACTTTTGGTGGAGGATTGTCACTATCGTAGTGAGTGAGATTGTATTTATTGCGATCCCAACCAGTTTTAACACGATTAAAATAGCGAGGCTTCCGAGGTCTATACTTGTCTTCCCATAAATAAGTGCTCGTCGGGAGCATGATTTCATCCGAAGTAACCATCTTCATCTCAGTATCCTCCAAATCGACATCATCTGCAATCTCCCTAAGATATTGCTCCAATGCCATAACATCAGAGACAACTCCTTCTGAATTCGTTACCGGCTGCTGGAAGCGAGAACGTTCTTCTTGGGTTTTCATATGCTCGATTGCTATCCCTGCTTCCTTAAGTTGCGATAGTAAACTTAACAAATCCTTCAAGCACTTTAAATGAAATGCTTGGCAATCTGCTTTTGCCCGTTGCAACACCACTTCTTGCAGCATGAGTTCCCAGTACTCTAAATCAAGGGTTTTGCCAGGCGATAAATTTTTTCTGATATCAGCTTCCAATTCATTAAGCTCTGATATAGTTTTACCCCTGAGCAAGTCTTCTACATCCGCCACAATTGATTGATGAAGTTGGATTGCAGAATATGAACCTTGCTTTTTTTGCTTTGAAGTGACGATAGTTAGCAATGATTCCCAATACCGTTTGGAGTCCGTCATCCCTCTCTTTTCATATAGAAGGGAATAGTACTCAATATTACGACTAATGTCATCTAATTCTTCTTCTGACAAAACGTTAATAATCTCGATTGGAGACTTCAATTGTACTTCCAACCCCAACAAACTTAAGTGACGAGAGTATTCATCAGATCGGCCCATTTTCTTGCTCAAATCTTTCGTCGATAGCAACATGCTGGCTGTTTCAATTAGCAATAAATTTTTTACTACTAAGTCAATAGGCTGTTCGCGGAACTCCAAAAGACGGATTTTAGAACGTTCTGCGGTTTGCTCCAAATGGAAATCCTCTTCCTTTCGTTGCCAGTCTCCAAATGAAGCATGTTCCTTTAATCTCTGTTCCTCATCTCGAAGCCTCTCGATTTCAGCAAGTTCATTCTCTCGATCCTGTCTGCGCCTGCGAACCTTCTCAATTTCCGTCATTAGCTTCAAACGCTTAGTTTCTTCGGAGTCGCTTTCTTTCTCGTCGCTGCTCTCGCTGCTACTTCGAGTCCTCTTTCTATCCTTAGCTTTATCCTTCTTACGTTTCGCTTTCTTGTGCTTTTCATTCTGCCCTCGACTGGATTCCTCAGTCTCTTTTTTTTTCCCCCATACGAATGGTTGAAGCAAATTAGCGTCCCCAAATGGATTGATATCGTTGGAATAACCAAGCATTTTTGCGACCTGAACAATTTGGCGTGTTGAGAAAGGAAAATTGATTCATGATGTCACATTAATTACCTTTTCAACTTTCTTTTGAGCTTTCTTATGCGCTTTGCGGTGATTGTATTGGGAATCATCACTATCCCACTCGTACTTGCTTTTCTTCTTGGCACGATCTGCCATTGGATGGTAACCAGTAACTCAAAAAAATAATGGCTATATTTCTGTTTATTTTATTGCTACTATTATCACAAACTCAATATGGAATAAATATGGAATACAATACGGCATCGCTACTCTGGGTGCTGGGCACTGCTGCTGTGGCGCTCCTGCCTGCTCTCTGTCTTCGCCTGCTGGCGCGCTGCTGCTGCTGAGGCTGGGCATAGCCTCTGCTCTTCTGCCTGCTGTCGGCCCTCCTGCTGCCTGCTCGAGCATGTTTTATGAAAGAATTGCCCACTTGCCCATAATTTGTTTCCAGGAAATTTATAGCGTAATGGTAGACAGTGATGTCGAAGTATTTTTGGATGATAGTTCGCACGGTAACGATGTCCGCTCAAAGCAAGCTGACCTAGATGATAATATACAATTGTTGGAGACTACTGTAACAGCATATAGGGACAGACTTTCTTTTGCCTATCAAAACATGCTTCAATATGAAGATTTTCTATTTTATTGTAAGCGACTGAAGTAAGTCTTCTTTTTCGAATCCAATAATATCCGATTGATTCATGCCAACGTCAATCTAAATAAAGTGAAAGATGCAAACAAGAAATGAGTCTATGGAAAACTACTCTTTATGAAGTGCAAGCTGGGGACAATGGACAACTTGGGTTGGTTCAAGGACTACATCACTGGGGTAGATTATCTTATACTTTTGTCATTATTGATAGGCACGAAGAGTTCAGCAGGCTGATTATCGATCACCAAAAAGTATGATTGACAATCTGCATTTTGTATATGTTATCATTATGGATTTTCCTTCAATCTTTTTTAGATAGAAGAGGGCCTGAACACATCTGTGTATAGATCATTGATGGGGATCACCAGTGCGAGCAGTAGTGTTTTGGGCGGCTTCTTGGAAAAGTATAAACAGACACTAAGAGATTTAACCGAAGATCCGTCAAGTAACCCACTTAAGATGCTTGGGGATGTTGAAGAACAAGTGAGTAATTTAGAGTTTTCAATATCTGTCATGCCAAATGCATTATGAACACCTCTTTATAGATTATTCGCCATTTTGAAAGTCTTGTTAAGAGTAATAAAGATCTTCAGGAGTTTTGCAATTCGTCCAAGAGATTTCAAAAGGAACATGCATCAAGAGAAAAGAAAACTTCCAATGAATCAGGTCGTTTGCGACAACAAAAATTGGAATTTCCTTCAAATTCTCACAAAACTCACGGTATTTCATCGGCAAAGGTTTGTGACGAAGATTATGATGAGGTGGAATATCAATCCCATTTCAATGATGTCCCTCCAGTGTCTCGTTCCAAGCAACTTGGAATTGATCGCCAGCTTAGTTTTAAAAGTCATCAAGATGAGACGGGATCATCAGATGATGCATGTGGTAATCATGCGAAGCGATATAGAAAACAAGATTCCGATCCGGAATTTAATCCCGACTCCGATATTGAAACTCAGAACACACGAAGGAAAAAGAAATCTTTGGCAGTGAAGAATCGAATAGAAAATCAAGAGGAATCAGATCCATTCCCATGGCTAGAACCTCATAAAAACACTTCCAATGTCATTTTTAAACGAAATCTTCCAAATGGAAATGACAGATCGAACCATATCAAACATGGAGAAGGCTCTGAATGTATAGATCTGACATGATGGTCGATAAATTGGATGGACATATGAGACATATGTACTATTGTAAATATTTAGTTTTAGACAGACTAGCGCTGTCTTCCACTTATGATTATGAATTTTGAAGATTACTATAACATTGTGAGGTCATGCTAAGCTTTACACCAACAAACTATCTATGGGTAAGAACAAAATGACATTCTTTGCGACAAAACAATGACTAGCACAATACTAAATGCTCCGTCCATGAGGAATCAACCGAGGGATGGACTATCTAGTCCAACACAGTGCCTTCACCATTAATCTACACCACAAATACTTTCCAAAATATCTCTTTTATTGTCTAAATTGTCATTGGATGTCTTATTAAAATTGAAACGAATACAAAAAATATGAACGAAAAACTTATAAATCAGCTTATTACCGAAAAACCTTTACTGCCATAGCAAAGGAATCTCATGAGATGGTTTCGACACAAAGGCCCATTATTGGATATTCCTTTGTCATATCATTATTTTTTGTAGGGATGATGATTCAGAAAATAGAGCTGTGTTCTTTAAGGATGATCAAAACCATTAATATCTTCACCTATTAAGATGATAAAATAATTCTGATTGAATAAACTTTATTCTATCCCATAGATACAAAGGGCATTATATGGAGTTGAGTTGTTTAGAAGAAAAGGATTGCCTCGAATGAAATAAAATAATTGTTTGTGTTCAAAAAACACAGTCATAAAAAAAAAGCAAAGGCGACATGGGCGTACTAACAAACGGACACCCCAATAAATTTGGCCCATTGAGCGGCGTGGGCCGTGGGCCAAGAGCCAAGCAAGTTATGGGTTACTGAAGTTAAAACAAACACTTTATTTTATTTTGTCACCAGACATGTCGTTTGGGCGATTACCTAAGGCCAACTTATTCGTTATGGACTGCACGGTTGGACAAACAATACTTGGATTTTGAAATATCTGAGCCCTAACTAATGCCTACTTTTGTGAATGTCATCCTATAATTTTCACAGTCACATTGCGCTTGCCCAAGCAAAGCGATTTGAGGCAGACAAAGAGAATTCACTGGCTGTACGAGTGAAATTATTGAATGAAGCATCACAAGAATATTTGAGAGGTTGTGATGAAGTGGACGACCAACTATTTAAGGAGGCACTTGCTATTCTGGCGAATGATGCCCTCAATGAAGCTTGGAAGTGGAAACAGATTTTACTTTCTAAAAATCCTCGAACTGACTTAAATTCACAGTTATTGAGGAAAGATAATGAATATAAGTGGAGTATTCACGCAAATCGCCTTATTGCCACCGTACATTCTGATAGAGTTCGCGGTCTGACTGAGGTATGTTTGTGGTGCAGTTCATTGAGTGATGATGACTGTTATCTATTTTGCATACCCCATAGATACCTAAGATGACCACACCTTCCCTTTCAGATGCAGCAAAGGACCTATTGGATATGGAAGTTAAACTTGCCGGCTTGGGTTTCAGAAAAAATCATAGTTCTCACGGTTCTGCGAATATTCCAGCCAGTCAAGTTTTACCACCTAACAATTCTTTGCATGAAAGTAGACACATGTATTCCACACTTGGGGAGTCCTTTATGGTACTGGATGAGAATCACAATGTTGGGAATGTGGATATTAAGTTGGAGCATTTGGTGGGAAATATACTAACTAATCCACCTATAACTACTGGCACTGCATCGCCGAATCAATCTCCCGTTGGAGTCTATGCAGTTACGTCATTGCTGAATGATTACTTGGGTAGGCTAGTATCCCAACGGCATTTCTCTAGCAACACTTTGGAAGGTGAGAATCAAGCGTGGCCCAATTCGGACATCCAGCATGATGCGATTCAATGGAATGAACAAAGTACATTTTTAGGAAAGCAAACTGACAACATCAAACATTCCCCTCCCGAAACTGAATTTAATGTTGCCGCAAATGCAACTAACGAGGGTATTGCGCGCCTTCTTGCTACTATTACCACATTGCGTAAGTTACAGTGGACACCTCAATTGTGGATTCTCATTTACTTTTGAAAATGGTGTGTAATAGACGATGAAAATGTCAGATTGGAGCAGGAAAATCAGCTTATGAGTACCAAGATGGAAGAATTTCGAAAAGTAATTACTATTTTCCTTTCAATTTACGTTGATCATCCATTTGACTTTTAGGAATTTTCCACAAAGTTCAAGAATTTGAAGCGTTACTTGGATGACTATAAGGATGCGTATCCCCCAGAAAAGAATCCATTTAAACTGCCAGATGGCCAAGAATCTATCGAAAAGTTGCATGAAGATTTGGATAAGGCAACTGAAAGACGTTCTCAATTGGAAAAAGCGTTGTACGGTGTATTAGAAAAATATAATTTGGTTAGTTTTTAGAAGTAAATTTCGTGAAATGCGGTTGTGATCATTACGTCCAGGCCAAAGAAGAAATACGGAGAAAATCGGATTTGTTGGATCGACTATGTGATATCTCAAAAAGTATACAACCCGATGTAGATCAACATGTAAAATCATTATGTGATGAACTTGTTCAGTATCGACAGGCGAAATTTGGACATCAACGGGGAGCTGCACGATCCATGGACAATATCCCTCAGAACTATTTTTCCGGTTCAAATTATGGAAGGCCTCCGACTATCTCCAAGGCGGATTTGCCAAAATCTATGGAGACTTCTGGCCAATTGAATGCGCTATCTTCTCCTAATGCACTGTATTCTAAAAAACAATCATTACACTCCAGTCAACGCAACAAGCATCCGTCTACAATTACTCTCGAAAGCTTACAAAAGACCTCAAAATTGAGTTCCAAAACGTGAATGTAGTATATAATATTGTATGTAACTGCTCGAAAGCATACAAGAGACCTCAATGTCGAGTTGCAAATTGTGATCATAGGATATATATTTTATGTAACTAATTATCTTTTTGACATATTCTGCTGTTTCTAATGTGGTTCCTTAATATCCAGAAGATGATATTTCTCACGGTATGATATTATTATATCAGGCTCGCCGACAAAGTTAAGCATAAAGAATTATTTATTGGGTTAACACAAAACGGCGCATTTCTTAAGGATGATGTTATTGTATGATACACTAGAAAGTATACTTAATTTGCTATCGATTCATGTATTGAAACTTTGAAATCATGGGGAACATGATGGCTAAAAATTTCAAAAACCCAAATTTCCACCACTCAGACATGATCCACAGCTGACCTACTTCAAACTCTTGATGCTCTACACCTGCAGAGACAAGCTCCAATCTTAAGATATTGATTTACAAAGCACTCAAATGGGATTCATAATCTACCTTTACTAATACAGGCTGTCTATACCGGCCTCCAAAGTTGGTGTAAAATTTATGCATCTTGGTATACATTGCGCACGTGTACAAGCATTAACTAGAAATTATTTTCTGCCTAAATGCATGATAGACGACCATAATTATATTGGCCATGACACAAAGTTGTGTTGGGGTAATAATACATAACAAATTCTCTTGAGCGATGACGAAAAGTACATTTGATCCACCTTCATGATAGTGTGATGACCAATAATCGGGGGTGATCATCTAATCATTCATCAAATACTCTGCCAACAATCGCATGAAATATTTTATATAGATGGTACATTGATATTCAAACAAAAATCACTTAAAATCAATGAACAGCACAGCTTTGTCAAACCACCCAATATATCGCGACACGATCCGCAAACCATTTCCTACGATTCACCATCAACCATGCCTCGTAATTGTAATAATATTGTTTTATCAGCCTTATAAACTATTCCAAACATGAAATTTGAACCAGTCGGATCAATTCTAGTTTTGGTGGATCACAAAATATCAATTCGGCGATGAAAATTGGTATCAGGAAATGAGTGAGTCAACTTTTAACAAATCAAGGAATCAGACCTATAATAATACAGAAAAACTTCATTTGAATGCATCAATGTCATAATACGATTGTGCTAGACATCTTAACTACGATTGCACATGCGGAAGAATATTTCGCAATTCGACTGTATCATACTATTATCACCCAATTTCAATCATTTTCTACATCCTTTTTGTTAGATATGATCCAAGCAACATTTTTCAAGAATCTCCCATTGCGAACATAGCAGATGTCCATTCATCATATCAACCATATTCTCATCGATGGAGCGCATGGATTGCTGTATCTTACAAGGAAATTGCGTGAATATTCTCATCAAAACATCATCTTTGGCAGCATTATTCGACTTCCTTTTTCTTCTGAACCAAGAAACCATGAAAATGATCCATGATCTAACCTTTCTCATGAATATCCATTGCGTTCATGAACGGTGTACATGCAATGGTAGAGTGCTGGTGCCAAAAGTTAATGCCAACATCAGGCCATCAATTACATCAATCGTAGGTCAACCTATATTGAAAGATATTCAACGTCTCTTGATGAAGCGTACATCCCATATAATGTGGAGAATACTTATACTGGTACCAACAAAGTCGGATGGGGTGGAAGAAACCACATCTGGTATCTTCCTCAACTTTCATCATGTCCATATAGTACACTGATCAAATTTGGGATACAATGGAAAATATCTCAACAGCTTTACTTCCTCTCTATCCCATCCCAACGCTGTTTGAACAACCCTTTGAATAGCTTGTTAATAATAACTGAAATTTCCCCTGTCGCTTAATCGTTTATTCGATTGGATGACTCTTCGTATTAATCGCATATTCGTTGAAAAACCGACGCTACCACAGTTCGTACATGTTATTATGCGCAAGAAGAGTACTAAACCTCCTTGACTGATTGAATATCTTTATCTCCTTTAAAGTCTTCCATATCTGATAATGATGATTCTTGTGATTGATTGACTCCCTGGCTCGTTTTTATTAAAGCCCAACCTTGGAAGGATGGGAAGAATTCTTTTGTCTCGTGAGATTAGAAGTTTTATTCAAGAGAGATTTTTGTTTATTTTCACTGTGCGAGTAGACCAATGGTTCAGAAAAAAGGACATCTCTTGAGTCAGACCATCAGATTTGAAACGGAAAGTTGCCATAAAGAAAACTCGCGATGGAGAGGATAAAACACTATGGCGATTGAAGGTGGTTGTCGATAAAAAAAAAAGCTATTGCTTCAGTGAATATCTTCTGATTGAGCGAGAGCGGCATTTTTAAGCTACGGACAATTGATTATTTATATTTATATGATTCCTATGTCTTAAAAATTGCATTTAGCCGATATAGATATAGCCAAAAATCTTTTCAGTTATTTTCTTCACAAGTAGTGTTCGATGATATTGTTGCTTTTTTTAGGTCTTTCGCTTTGGTTTATTGGAGCGGAATCATTCATTCCTGTCACTACTGCTCATTGCAGCGTGTCTTCCAGGACAAAGATGTTGATGTCTGCAGTAATTCGAATAGGTACCAGAGGATCTCCTCTGGCTCTTGCTCAAGCTTATGAAACAAAACGACTCCTGGGATATCACTTTCCTGAATTAGCAGTTGATGGAGCAATTGAAGTCCACAAGATTATGACTAAAGTAAGCGATCCGAACAATCATTTAGATATGCTACTAATTCAAAGTCAGGGTGATAGCATTTTGAACCAAGCATTATCGGAAATTGGAGGAAAAGGACTCTTTACCAAAGAATTGGACTCTGCTTTACTTGATAGCAAGGTACAATCTGCACATGTGCTTCGTTTGCTTTACATAACACGTTTTCTGCATTCAAATGAAGGTTGACATCTGCGTTCATTCTATGAAAGATGTTCCAACTTGGCTTCCAGAAGGAACGGTCTTGCCTTGCAATTTGCAACGGGAGGAAACTAATGATGTATTTATCAGCAAGAAGTACAAAAGGTTGGCAGAACTGCCAGCCAATGCGGTGATTGGTTCTGCATCTCTCCGGCGGCAAGCTCAATTACAAGCAAAAAATCCACTTTGGTCGGTGATCAATTTTAGAGGGAATGTCCAAACTAGATTGAAAAAAATTGAAAATGGTGCTACTAAAGTCTATTTTAATTTAGAAATATTCACTTTTTTTTTCGCTTGTTACTAGGTGCAGTTGATGCAACATTACTAGCTTTGGCGGGATTAAAGAGACTGGGAATGAAAGACTTAATCGAAAATTCCCAAATTCTTGACTGGGATGAAATGCTTCCGGCAGTCTCTCAAGGAGCAATTGGAATCCAGTGTAGATCTGATGATGTAGAAATTCTCCAGTATCTCTCTGTCTTGAATCACCCCACAACAAAGGTCTCGGTTGATTGTGAACGTTCATTTTTGGCCACGCTAGATGGAAACTGTCGTACTCCAATTGCAGGGCAAGCATGCATTGTTGATGGAAAGCTGCTTTTCCGTGGCATGATATCTAAACCTGATGGTGGTGACATGATCAAAGTAGAACGAATCGGCGAAATTCACGATGCAGCGCTGTTAGGACAAGATGCTGGTAACGAAATTAGGTTAATTGCAGGCAATAAATTTATAGAGTATCAACAAGCAGTAGCACAACTTAGCCAAAGTCATTAGAGTGAACTCAAGAATATAACAATTAAAATTTATCGTAGCACTATTGGATTGAGAATAAACGAGCTCTAAAGATCTTCAGCAAATGATCCACCCGATGTGCTTGGTGATGTAGATGAGGTTGACCATCGACTATATGTTACGCGAGCATCTTGGATGGAGCAGTCGTTTCCATAATATCCGTTGAAGCAATTGCAACTCCCAGTAGTATAATCGCACAGTCCCTGATTGGCACAGTCTATTTGACATAAATTCCCTTCTTCCCCGCGATATATGCTCAATTTTGCAGTGCGATTATAACAATCAGTTTCAACCAGCGATGTGGCAGGGTTGTCAGCAGATGGACAATGACCTATATATTGTGAGAATCATATAAGGGAGAGTGTCAGTGTATTCATACGCAGTGCTTACGGAGGGAACAATCCGGGCCAAACCATTCCGGTTCCTGAGTTTGACCAGAGCCGAGTCCAACAGGCCATGATGAATCACATAAGCATCCATACACTTTATCTTCATCCCATGTTGTTGTATCTTCATTACCTTCATAATAAGTATTTGGCCCAAGAGGTAAGGCAGCTTCCATTCTTGCCAATTGCTTAATGCTGAGGCAAACACCATGACCAGAGCAATCATTGGGACAACTTGTTCTTTGGCATGCACTTCCGGTAAAGCCATCAAAACATTTGCATTGTCCCGTTGATCGATCACAAACTCCTCGATTTGAGCACTCGGCAACTGCATGCGCTGTAGTCGGACCTGATGGAATATCTGCCCAGGCACGATCAGATGGACAAGTCCGGACTGAACAATCTGGCGCTCGATAAAATGTCACATCCTTCGATGAACCCCAGCCATCGTAACAAGCACAAGTACTAGTTGAATTCAAGCAGGTGCCGTGACCATTGCAAAAATTTAACATTGCACAATCTCCAACGACATTGGGAATAAAAAGGAGAAATATCGTTGCGAAAAGCAACATTATCAACATCATTTGTGACCTAAAGGCCTTAAAATTTTTTATTTGAAGTTTTTTTTGCGGGGAAAAACCGTCCGCTTCCTTCTTATTATGGTGCGCCATATAGTATATGGTATATTGTAGAAGTATTATATTAACAATATTATCCTTATTAATAATATACAGCTTTTCAGCACAGTACATATTCCATATTGTCAGGTTTATATCATGGTGGAAAATTTTTACAATACAGCCATTCATTTGCACCAGTCATATCAAATGTAATAAATTTTTGTTGATCCACAATCGTTAAATGGCAGTACGTTGAGGCTTTTTTTTCTGGCGGGAAGCAAGTTTGCCATTGTTTCCCGCTAGAAACAAAGGTCATCAGCTACGGCATTATTTAAAGGAATCACTTTTTAAACTTAATGTACTGTGTGTAGCCTCGGAATGTACTACCTAAAACGATCACAAACACAGGCTCAAGCGTATATATGATTGCTGTCTCTGCTGAAGAGAAATGTTGCATCATTTTTTGATCACAAAAAGTTGTGAAGGCTGAGCAAACAAAAGCACAATAGAAAAGCATGAACAACGGTAGACATGATTTTCCAGTTAGCCCAGACCAAACAGTCGCCCACTCCACAGTCGTCAACGGGAGCTCCGATTGCCAAATTGCCCAAAAGCAACAGAAAATGGCAGATATTAATAATACAACTCCGGTCAAAAAATATTCGTGCTTGGGAAAGCGTTGGGCAACTGACTGAGTTCGCCAATAATACATAGAAAATGAAAACGACGACAATAACAAAACTGAATCGATTGGAGTGAGCTTTTCCCAACCTCCCGGCAACGCAACAATTGCTCCTAGACAACCTAGTGAAATAATAACTACAGAGGTAACAGTTTTAGACATCGTAGATACATAATGATTAGTGACAAGGGGATTTCCAGCAGTTCCGCAGAATTCATGACACCGAATTTTAATAAAATCGAATAGATGCGGTAGCATCGATCCAAGCAGTCGGAAGAAAGCAGCAACTCTACCTACTTCAGAATGCTTCAAAGAAATGGTTTGGGAAATAAGTCCAATGGAAAACCACATTCCCAATTCAAATCCACTAACAATCATGTCACAATTGCCTCTGAAACTTAAAACACTTTTCATAAAAGCAATCGATCCTATTGCAAGTCTTAATGTCGACAAGAGTTCGTCCGATATAACGTCTTGTTGTAGTGCTGCGCTGACAATGTAGTTGGATCCGCATATAAGCGTGCACGCTACGATTACTAAAATTTGTACTAAGCGTCCTTTCACGATATGATTCACTTTCCCTCCATTATTAATTAATCCATATTGCTGTTTTGTTGTTGAGGATGTAATAATGGTTTCGTATTTTGGTGTATTCTTTAGTTCGAACAATTTAGCCGGAGGAGACAATTTGACAATACCAACTAACCCAGTTCGGAACAATCCTTCTTTATTCAAAGTTGATGAGGTAATGAAGGGAAACAAGCATATACAGAACATATAATATAACATCATGCTATGCAATCGGTGAGCACGCATAGGTTTGGAAAAATTATTGCCTCGCCACTAATATTTTCGAACAGCAAGACTTTCAGAAGTACGATATTTATATGGGGGTGTCACAGATCGCGAGATATGCATCCGGCATCAGATATTCTGATTTGGGATTGCATGGTAGGGGCAAGTGCTATGATGTGCCCCAGCAGGCAGCGAGCAACGAGGCCGCTGCTCGTATCGGCTGCCTGCTGCTGCCAGCAGCAGAGAGGAGATGGGATGAGAGGAGCACGAGCAGCAGCAGAGCGGCGCGGGCAGGCCGCCAGCAGAGCAGGCACTAGTAGTGTATTAGCACAATAAGAGTCTAATTTAAACTTGTTCGAAATTGGAATTGGATTCGCAAGTCAAGCATACAGCAGGGCCGTATGTCCAATGTCTGCTGGCGCTGGCGCATTTATATTCTCGCAAAAATACAATAGATAATCGTTTTGTTCGTGTCAAAAAAATTGGCATATATTCCATGCTGTTGCAATTCAGCAAGTATCTTTTGAACAGACTCGACAAAATACCAGTGCATCATTCCATTTTCCCCTTATAAAATGATGCACAATATGGTTGTAGGAGACGATTCCAATGATGTTGATTTGACTTTCTCCGCATCAATAGATGAGCCATCCTCTTTGCACCAAGTTCCTCGTGATTGGAGGTCTAGATTACAATCGTTCCTGACTTTGAAGCGTGCTATAAAGTGCTTATTATTCTTCTTATATTTCTTAGTGGGTTGCATCTTTTATCACCATTACGAAGGATGGTCGGTATATAAAACAATTTCCTTCTCTATCGTTACTATGTGTACGGTGGGATACGGATATCGCCACCCTACTTCCGATGAATCTAGATTATTCACTATCTTTTATCTAATTATTGGTGTATATATCGTGTATTTCTACATCGCCAAGGAAATAACGAAACGATTTGCCAATGCTTTGGCCAGCTCTCAAATTTTAACTGAACCAGACACCGTCGGGAAGGAGTATTCTTATCACCGGCGCATGCTGGCCATTAACATACTTCTACTGGCGATGACTGTTTTCTTTGGTGCATTAATTATTCATGGAATTGAAACTGATTGGACGTTTATTGAGTCCCTTTACTTTGCAGTAGAAACTACTTCGGTAAGATCGTGTTCGATAATTTTTTCAACCAATAATCCAAACAAATTGCTATCCTAGACTGTTGGGTATGGGGACTTGACCATTACTAATGAAAATACCCACTTATTTTTGGGTTTTTATATCTTATTTTCCACTGTATTATCAGCGTTCGCCTTCAACAATTTCCAACTCCTACAAGCAGAAAAGAAGAATATTGAAAAATTCAAAAAGAAGTTGGAGAAACAAGGGGATCTCACATTTTTATGTGCGTTAGATAATGGTAATGGATTAACTCAGCCAGAATTTGTACTTGCATTGTTAGAGCACCTCGGTACAATAGACTATAAAAAAGATGTTAAGCCCCTTATTGAGGTATTTATGGCAGATGCGTGTCTTACTTTGTAATTTTATCTACTCTAGAAATTCAACGAACTCAATCCAGACCGAAATGGGAAAGTATTTCGCAAGGTAATGCATACTCTAATTATAATTTTTTTTAATACTAAATTTTCATCGTATTCAATAGACATTGGAAACCTTTTCTATCCAAGAATCAGCTACTGCAAAAAAGGCACAAGAAGTTTTGCAATCATATAAGGAAATGCCCATATTCAAGAGTCCCCCTAATAGTGGATTAGTTTTGCGAAAAGTTAGAAACAAAGAGAAAACAACAGAACTAGCCTCTTTGGTTGATAGTAAAGATGTAGATGATTCGAAGCTGTGAGTGTGCAAACTAATGTAATTTGAGGTTGGTTTTCGCTTTCATGCGCATTATATTGACCCTTGTATTTGCGTAATATTTAATTTTAGAGGCTTTTCTACTGCACCCAGTAGTTAAATACTGATATGCTATGCGGATAAATTTGACTGGACTATAACAATCCTCAAATTTATGAGTGTATATAGTAACAACCAAAATATAGTTATATCTATATAACTGACAAAAATAACTGGCGATGATTTTGTCTTTATGCATATTATGTGATTGCAGATTAAGGACATAGTGGTTTGGGAATGTGTACTTCCTATTGATTTGTATATGATTAACTCACTTCACCATGGCGGCCATCGACTGTGCTGCTTGATTCGCAGCTTGTGTGTGTGAGGTCACTAACCCAACCTGGATCATTATCACTGTATTTGCAAAGAACAAACAAGACTGTACTGGGAACCAACCAACCGCAAAACTACAAAACTAACAAACAGCCTAACTAGGCTCATTATCATGATATCCACACCCCACTAAATCCACTATTTTATTTACAATAAATAGCATCACCGACTACATCGACAACTTTCATTGACTAACTGAATTTTGAAATAGATGGCGCTTCGGTTAACTCATTTCAACTCACATTCAACAAATTCAC
>JACCEA010902147.1_pt1 | contig 26780 bp, 25 predicted proteins | sample 7449851 | NCBI WGS metagenome assembly JACCEA01 (sample SAMN15323453, study PRJNA562643) | freshwater metagenome | isolation source: river surface water | place: USA:Blue River Watershed | collected 2017-08-18
AGTGATTGGTGAACGTGCATACCTGAGCCGTTATCTCCGAAGAGTGGCTTTGGCATAAACGTTGCAGTCTTGCCGCCTTCCCAGGCAACGTTACGGATGATGTACTTGAACTTCATCAATTCATCGCCTGCGCTGAGGATGTCTGTAAAGCGGTAGTTGATCTCCATCTGTCCGGCAGTTCCCACTTCGTGGTGTGAACGCTCAACTTGAAGACCTGCGCGACCGAGTTCCATAACCATTTCATCGCGAAGATCTGCGAATTGATCTGTTGGAGAAACTGGGAAATAGCCACCCTTAACACGTGTGCGATAACCGCGGTTCGGAGTTCCATCAGGGTCTGCAACGATTCCTGTGTTCCAAGAACCTTCGTAAGAATCGATGTGGTGGAATGACTCGTTAATTCCAGTGCTAAAGCGCACTGCATCAAATACGTAGAACTCTGCTTCAGGCGCGAAGAATGCCTGATCTGCAATTCCGGTTGACTTCAAGTAATCAACAGCCTTAGCAACTACGCCACGAGGATCGCGTGAGTAAGGAGTGTTATCTGATGGGTTGTGAACAGAGAAGATGATTACGAGTGTTTTTTCCAAGCGGAATGGATCAATGAATGCTGATGATGGAACTGGAAGCAGCTTCATATCTGATTCGTGGATCGACTGGAATCCGCGGATTGAAGAGCCGTCGAACATTAGGCCTTCTGTGAAGACTGCTTCGTCAAATGATTCAACTGGAACGTTGAAGTGGTGCTGAATACCAGGAAGATCGGTGAAGCGAACATCAATAAGCTTCACATCTTCTTTCTTGATATATGCAAAAATTTCTGCTGAATTTTTAAACATTAAGAGCGCTCCTCGTGTTATCGAATTTTCGATCTAAAGGCTGAATTTGATATCTGCCGGATGTTCTCGGGCCTCACCTTTGAGGGCGACCGATCTGGGTAAACCCTAAGACTTCAAACCCCTTTTGGCATAACCGGAGTGTTACAGTCATGTAAAACCTGCAGTGAACGCCCGCGTTCAGTACGCTGGCGCGCATGAAACATGAGATCAGCCTAGGCCGGCGCTTGCTGGGGCTAACTATTGACTGGTTGATGTGTTACGCGATCGCCTTGGGGCTCTTCTCGGATTCGCGGTTAACCCTAGCCGTCTTCTTTGTGGAGACCTTGGTTTTGAGCGCCTTTGGGGGAGCAACCGCTGGTCATCGCGCAATCCGAGTGAAGGTCATCAACTTCCAAACCGGAGCGAATCCAACCTTATTGCAATCGCTAATTCGAACTGTCTTGCTCTGCCTTGTCGTTACAGCAATAACCTACGATGAAAATGGCAGAGGGATCCACGAACGTTTGAGCGGAACTAGACTTTTAGATTTACGTAAAAAGTAAGTTTAGGTCTAGCGCTTAGGAACGCGAACGCCCTTCGGCATCGGTCCCTTTGGAATTGGAAGTGACATTCCGCCAACAGCTTTAAAGCGCGCACGAACTTCGCGCATCTGATGAGCAGATAACTTCTTAGGCAGTTTGGCGATGTGCTTCTGCAATTTGCGAAGTGGAACTTGACCCGGGCCATCTCCGACGTAGATTTCAATCACGGGAACACCTGGTGCAAAACGCTCAGATTTCTTGCGCTCATCTTGCAACATCGCGCGAACCGCTTGAGTGCCTTCACCGGTAATAACAATGCCCGCGCGACCAATGCTGCGGTGGACCATATCTTGATTCTTGGTTACTGCTACGGCCGGAGTTGTTACCCAACCCTTACGGATTGCCATCAAAACGCTAGCGCCAGCACCAATCTGTCCTTCAATTGAAACGTAAGCGGCAGAACCTGCCACGCGAGTAAAGAAGAACATTGCGGCAAGAGCTGCGATTGGAAGAGAAACGAAAGCTAAATAAATCGGATGTCCGATGACAAGTCCAGTTGAGATTCCAACCGACCAAGTGATTGCGAAAACTCCAAAGATGCCCGCGCCGATCCAAGGCTTTACGCTCTTGGTGACTGAATAAGCATCACGAAATGTTTGGAAACGGACCTTTTTAATCTTTGGCTCTTTCGCCTTCTTCTTAAACATGAGCGCTAGTTTAGGGGAGCGGGAGCGGTACCACCAAGACGAAGCGGCGCCCAACGCTGACCAATGTGGCTATCAGGGTATTTTTCCTGTACTTCATGGAGCAATGCGATCAGTCTTTCGCGCAATAATTTTTCGCCGGCTTCAACATCGCCACCCTTTTCAAAGTGCAATGGCTCTCCAAATGTGACAAAAATTGGAACGTTCCTTCGCTTCAAATCGCGTTTTACGCCTTTGGTCCAGATTCGCTGCGAACCCCAAATTACCGATGGAATTACAGGGACTCCTGAACCCATCGCCAAGCGAACTGCGCCTGATTTCAAATCCTTAATCTCAAAACTCTTGGAAATAGTTCCTTCGGGGAAAATGCCAACTATTTCTCCTGCGCGAAGCGCACGTAGTGCGGCAACGAATGAAGCTGAACCGTTATTTCGATCGACATTTATATGGTGCATTCCGCGCATAAGCGGTCCTGCAAATTTATTATCGAAGATTTCCTTCTTAGCCATGAATCGAACTAAGCGATTTGCAGGAAGAGCCGCAGTTCCTATTAGCGCGAAATCAAGATAGCCAATGTGGTTCATTGCCAATATCGCGCCGCCTTTACGGGGGATATGAGCTTCTCCCTCAAAGGTGAATTGCAGTCCCAAGTATTTCCAAAAACTCTTTAGCGCAACGATCACTGGTGGATAGACAAGCTCAGCCACGGTTTGAACCTTGCGCAGATCGCGCTTCAAGTGCTTGCTTGTAAAGTCGACCTGCTCGGTAACTAGAGCGGACCAAGGGACCGCTCATTACGCCGAGGAACCCGACTTCAGTCGCCTCAGCCGCTAGCTCGACAAATTCTTCTGGCTTTACCCAGCGTTCGACTGGATGATGCTTATTAGTAGGACGTAGATATTGCGTGATCGTAATGAGATCGCATCCTGCGTCATGTAGGTCTACTAGCGCCTGAGAAATTTCTTCGCGGGTTTCACCGAGACCGAGAATCAAATTAGATTTCGTGATCAATCCATATTCGCGCGCCATATTGATCACGTGAAGTGATTTCTCATATGTAAATGCCGGACGAATTCGCTTGAAAATTCGGGGGACCGTTTCTAGGTTATGGGCAAAGACTTCTGGCTTAGTATCAAAGATTTGATTTAACAACTCTGGCTTGGCATGAAAATCTGGAGCCAACATTTCAACACCGCAACCAGGATTTAACTCATGAACTTGGCGAATAGTTTCGGCGTATAGCCAGGCGCCTTCATCAGGCAAGTCATCGCGAGTAACGCCAGTAATCGTCGCGTACTTCAAACCCATAGATTTAACGGATTCAGCAACTTTACGTGGCTCTTCGCGATCAATTGGAAGTGGTTTTCCTGTATCAATATTGCAGAAGTCGCAACGACGGGTGCAGCGATCTCCACCAATTAAGAATGTTGCTTCTTTATCTTCCCAACATTCAAAAATGTTTGGACAAGCAGCTTCTTGGCAGACGGTGTGCAGCCCTTCGCTCTTAACTAGAGAACGCAATCTGGTGTATTCGGGACCCATGTTGGCGCGAGTCTTAATCCATTCCGGCTTTCGCTCGATTGGAGTCTCGGTATTGCGGGCTTCAATTCGCAGAAGTTTACGACCGTCGGGAGCGATGCTCATAGGCTTACCTTACCTAGTGCCTCGACTAAATGTTTCTCAACAGCCGGGAGGACCTCGGTAACCGCGATGTCACGCTGCAATTCAAGGGCCATTGATGTGACCGAGGCGTCATCAATACCGCATGGAACGATCTGGCCAAAGGAATCTAAGTTAGGTGAAACATTTAGAGCAAAGCCGTGCATCGTGACCCCTGAAGCTACACGAATCCCAATCGCGGCGATCTTACGTTCACCTTTTTCATCGCAGATCCAGACTCCTGAGCGACCATCAACGCGCTGCGCGGTTACTCCAAATTCCGCGCAGACTTCAATAAGTGCGGATTCGAGAGTTCTAACAAAGCCGACGAGCTCGGTGGGCTTCTTCAATTTAACAATTGGGTATCCGACGAGTTGACCAGGTCCATGCCAGGTAATTCTTCCGCCGCGATCGACGTCGATGACCGGAGTTCCATCAGTTGGTCTTTCAAAATCCTGAGTTCTTTTCCCGGCAGTGAATACAGATGGATGTTCTAATAAAATTAATGAATTAACTCGATCACCTGCAACTACTTCTTGGTGATATTGGCGCTGCATGGCTAAAGCTGCTTGGTATTCCACCAATCCCGCATACTCGATGGCGATAATCGGGGAATCCTGCCTTTGTTGTAGAGCCACATGTACAGCCTAAAGGTAGGCTGTGCACCTAGTGAAATCAGCTCGATCTCGCACCGAAAGGCTAGAAAATTGTCGCAGAACCTCAACATCGATAGAGTCCAAAAGAATCGCAAACCCTACGCACTAGCCATGTTGGTCGTAGTCCTGTGGTTCGTTATCACCGGAATCTTCGGTCCGCTTTTCGGAAAGCTAACTTCGGTTCAAGAAAATAACAATTCATCTTTCTTGCCAAAGGGCGCTGAAGCAACCCTTGCCGCCGATCAAATCGCGCTCTTTTCATCGCAGGACTCATTTAACTTCCCAGCGCTAGTTCTCTTCGAAGGAAGTTCAACGCCTGCTACTTTTGCTGCAGTTAATGAACGAGTAGTCCAAGTTGGAGATCTGACGCTTGCAGGAACTACGGCAAAGATCTCTGATTACCTCGCACCAAATCAGAAGATCTCTGTTTTCCCATCTGAAGATGGAAAAGCACTTCTTGCAAATATTCCGCTCGATGGAAATTCCATCTCAAAACTTCTTCCAAATGACGAGCCAGTTCTTCCGGCTGTTGTCGAAGCGCTACGCGAAGATCTCGGCCCAGTCGCCAAAGCAAATGGATTTGAACCTTACGTAACCGGACCTGCAGGATTACTCGGAGATCTCTTTGGGGCATTTGGTTCCATCGATTCAACTCTATTGCTTACAACGCTAGCCGTTGTTGCAGTCATTTTGATCGTCGTTTATCGATCTCCAGTTCTTTGGATAATTCCGTTGCTGTCTGCGCTCTTTGCGCTTTCAACAGCAGGCGGAATCGTGTACCTCTTGGCAAAAAATGACATTATTGATGTCGACGGCCAATCGCAAGGAATTCTCTCGGTATTGGTAATTGGCGCGGCCACTGATTACGCACTGCTATTGATCGCTCGATACCGTGAAGAGCTTCACTTCTTCGAAAATCGTTTCGATGCGATGCGCGCTGCCTATAAAGGTGTTTGGGAACCAATCTTGGCTTCCGGTTCTACCGTTTCCATTTCTTTACTTGTTCTACTCTTTAGCCAATTAACAAACACTGCAGGTCTTGGACCAATTGGTGCAATCGGAATCGTTGTATCCATGATTACGATTCTGACTTTGCTACCTGCGCTACTTCTCATCTTCGGTCGCTGGATCTTCTGGCCACGAATTCCTGCCAACGATGGCGATGATCACGTTATGAGCGGTTATTGGTCAAAAATTGCTAACTCAATCGGACGTAATCCACGGAAAGCATGGATTGTTACTGGCGTAATTTTGCTTGGTTTTGCTGGCGCTTCAACAACTCTCAAGGCAGATGGAATCGGAACGGTCGATACCTTCACCGGCAATCCCGAGTCGGTTGTTGGCCAACGTTTACTGGTCAAACATTTCCCTGGTGGTGAAGGCGATCCAACCCAGATAGTCGTTGACGCTTCGAAGATTGGCGCTGTCACAGAGGCTGTTAGAAACGCTCCGGGCGTTACTGAAGTCGTTCCAATGTTTGATGGAATGCCAGTGGCAGGCGGACCGGCTCCAGAAATTAAGATTGTTAACAGTCGAGCGATATTGAATGTGACTCTGGACAAGGCGCCAGATAGCGTCGAAGCTGGAAACGATATTCCCAAAATTCGCGAGTTGGCCCATGCTGCGGATGAAACTTCACTTGTTGGTGGAACAAGTGCCGTTTACTTCGATGTCCGCACTGCAAATAACCGAGATAACAAGGTAATCATCCCGATCATCTTGCTCGCCATCACAATCATTCTTGGCTTACTACTTCGCAGCATTCTCAGCGCAGTATTGCTTCTCGGAACCGTTGTTCTGAGCTACTTTGCAACGCTTGGCGTTTGTGCGCTCGTCTTCAACCACATCTTTGGCTTTGCAGGGGGAGATAACTCGTTCCCACTCTTTGCCTTCATCTTCTTGGTTGCACTCGGCATCGACTACAACATCTTCTTGATGACGCGCGTTCGCGAAGAAAGCGCCAAGATCGGAACTCGCGCGGGAGTAATCAAGGGTGTAACAGTTACAGGCGCTGTGATTACATCTGCCGGCATCGTTCTTGCGGCAACTTTCGCAGTGCTCGGCTTGTTGCCACTTGTGCCGCTTGCGCAACTTGGTTTCGCAGTCGCATTTGGCGTTCTACTAGACACCATCATCGTTCGTTCTATTTTGGTACCAGCCCTAGTTCATGAGATCGGCCCAAAGATCTGGTGGCCTTCGAAACTACAAAACGAGTAGCTTTCGAAAAAGGTGCAGGACGTTAGACGCTAAATGGTTCTAGTTATTGGAGCAGGTCTTGCTGGGCTAAGCGCTGCGCTTACTCTGCAAAAGAACGGCTGTGAAGTCACAGTGCTCGAGGCAACCGATCGGGCTGGTGGCCGCGTTGCAACGGATGAAATCGATGGCTTCATTCTTGATCGCGGATTTCAATTAATCAATGCCAACTATTCAGAGATTAAACGCGGTGGCTATCTGGATGGAGTTGATTTCAAGGTTGCGCCAAGAACTGTAGGAATCTCGAGTTCGAGCGGATTGGTTCGCTTAGGAGATCCCCGCAGCGCACCCTTCTCGATATTTTCCAAAGCTTCCGGCAGCATCTTTGCTAAGGCGGCATTTCTCAGATATTTGGTGAGTTCACCGAAGATAGATGAGAGCGTGGAAGCACATCTGCTACGCACCGGCACGGGAGACCTTTATCAGAAGGTACTCAAGCCTTTCTTGCAGGGTGTCTTTCTCGCTGACCCGGCTCAAGTTAGCGCGGTTATTGGACGAGAAATCATCGCCTCATTTATAGGTGGTAAATCAGGTATCCCGATCGGCGGAGTAGGTCAACTCGTTGAGAAAATGTCAGAGCAAGTAAAGGATCTTCGACTCAATGTTCAGGTGGAAGAAATCCTGAGCGATGGAGTTGTGACAAACTTTGGCAAGATAACGGCAAGTCAGATCATTCTGGCAACGGATCTAACTACCGCAGGGCAATTAACAGGTGCGCAAGAAGTAGGTCGCTTGGCAAGTTCGACTACTTGGTATCACGCAACGCAAACGCCGCCATCAATTAGCGCTGAGTTGATTCTCGATTCTGAAGATCGTGGTCCAGTAGTTAACTCGATAGTTATCTCAAACCTTTCGAGGCGATATGCGCCATCTGGCCAGCATTTGATTTCTTCAACCACAATCAAGCATTCTTCAGAATCTGAAGTAAGGCGCCATTTGGCAAAGATGTGGGGGAGTTCAACGGAGGATTGGCGCTTCCTTGCAAAGTACGAGATTAATTCTGCGCTTCCATTATTTGAACCAGGCTACAAAAAGAGTATTGCCGCTGAAAAGATTCCAAATCTTTATCGCGCCGGCGATTACTTAGAAGCGCCTTCACAGAATGGTGCTTTGTTATCTGGCCGCAAGGCCGCTGAGCAATTACTGCTCGATCAGCGCTGTTAACGCGTTGGTGATGTGCGGATAATCCCAAACAAATCCTGTATCAGAAAGTGCGTTTGGAAGAACTTTTTTCGATCCTAAAATCTCACTCGAAAAACCACCAAGTGCAATCTTTAGAGCGATAGCAGGAGCTGGAAAGAGCGCAGGTCGCTTCATCGCTTGAGCAAGAGCTGCAGTAAATTCTTGATTAGTGACTGGGTTAGGAGTCGTAAGATTTATTGGACCAGAAATTGGATGTTCAAGGGCGAAGATAATTGCGCGCACAACATCGTGCAAAGTGATCCATGACCACCACTGCTTACCTGAACCAAGCTTTCCGCCAAGCCCGAATCTAAAGAGTGGCAGCATGCGACCAAGTGCACCACCTGTTGGATCAAGAACTAAACCGGTGCGCAGCTTCACCGTGCGAACATCGCCAGCAAGATCGGCGGCACCTTCCCATTCGCGACAGACAGCGGCTAGGAAGTCATTACCGTCAGAATCGGTTTCTACAACTGCGCGGTTTCCGGAATCTCCATACCAACCAATCGCGCTAGCTGAGATAAATACCTGAGGTTTTACTTCAGCAACGGCGTTGGCGATTGCAGTGGTGCCAAGTAAGCGAGAATTCAAAATTTCAGATTTGTAACGCTTACTCCAGCGCTTATCTCCAACGCCAACTCCGGCGAGATGGATTACCGCATCAACGCCGCGCAACGCTTCGATATCTACATAACCAGTCTTCGGATCCCACTGGATTTCATCAGGGGCAACAGTTGCGCGACGCACTAAACGCTGGACTGTATGACCTTCGGATTTCAAATGTCCAACTAGCGCGCTTCCGATTAAACCTGAAGCGCCGGTGATGGCGATGCGTTGTGGAACTGACATGAGATCTAGAGACCCTTAAAGACCTAGATCGGATTCAAATGCTCCACCTTCGAGACGCTCTTTAAGCGTAACTAGGAAGCGAGCAGCATCTGCGCCATCGACAACGCGATGGTCGTAAGAAAGTCCAAGATAAACCATGGAACGAATCGCAATTGTTTCGCCACCATCTTCACCCTTTACGACCATTGGTCGCTTCACAACTGCACCAAGACCCAAGATTGCAACCTGTGGTTGGTTGATGATCGGAGTATCAAAGAGCGCTCCGCGACTTCCAGTGTTAGTTAGCGTAAATGTTCCGCCACCTAATTCATCTGGCGTCACCTTGTTATCGCGTGTGCGTGCAGCAAGGTCAGCGATCTTGCGAGCGATTCCACCCATATTCAAATCACCAGCGTTATGAATGACTGGCACCAATAGGCCGCGCTCTGTGTCGACTGCGACGCCAAGGTGTTCTGCACCGTGGTAAATAATTTGATCGCCCTCAACTGATGAGTTCAATACTGGATGCTGCTTAAGGGCTTCGCACACGGCAACGGCAAAGAATGGAAGGAATGAAAGTTTTACGCCTTCACGCGCTTCGAAGGTTGCCTTTGAGCGATCACGTAGACGTGCAATCTTGGTTACATCTACTTCAATAACTGTTGTTAGCTGTGCACTTACTTGAAGTGATTCGACCATGCGCGCTGCAATAACTTTGCGCAGGCGAGACATGGTGACGGTAGTTCCACGTAGTGGGGAAGCGGCAACAACTGGGGCAACGGCGGCACGTTGTGCCGGTGCAGAAGTCGCAGCAGTTACTGGTGCGCTCTTTTGTGGAGCGGCTGCTTCAACATCTTCCTTACGAATTCTTCCGCCAATACCGGTGCCCTTAACGTTGGCTAAGTTGACTCCCATTTCATTGGCGAGTTTGCGAACAATTGGAGTGACATACGCATCGGCAGGTTGTGAAACCGGAGCAGCAGCTGCAACTGGAGTAGGTGCTGGGGCAGGAACAACTGGTGCAGCAACGGGTGCTGGTGTTGTTACTACGGGGGCTGTAACAACTGGCGCTGCAGGTGCAGGCGTTGGCGCTGCTGCAGGAGCCGCAGGCGCAGCTGCACCCGCTCCGCCAATAACAGCAAGACGTGCGCCAACTGGAACAGTTGAATCAACGGGAACATCAATTGAAATAATTGTTCCAGCAACTGGTGAAGGAATTTCGGTATCAACTTTGTCAGTTGAAACTTCAAGCAGCGCTTCATCAACAGCAATTGAATCGCCAACGCCTTTAAGCCAGCGAGTAACTGTTCCTTCGCTAACGCTTTCACCAAGTGCGGGCATCGTAATAATCGTTCCGGCTGAAGTTGCAGGTGCTGCTACAGGAGCAGCCGCAACTGGCGCGGCAGGTGAGGGAGTTACAGCAGCTGGTGCAGGAGCTGCAGGTGCAGGAGTTGCAACTGGTGCGGCTGGTGCCGGCGTTGAGCTTGTGGCGGCGCTATCGGCGATGATTGCAAGTTCTGCGCCAACAGGAACTGTTTGATCGATTCCAACAACAATTTTTTGTAGAACACCGGCAACTGGTGACGGAATTTCAGTATCAACTTTGTCGGTTGATACTTCTAGGAGCGGCTCATCCATTGCAACATGGTCGCCTTCGGATTTAAGCCAACGCGTGACGGTACCTTCGCTGACACTTTCGCCAAGTGCTGGCATAGTTACTGAGAAAGTCATGATCGTTTTCCTATTCTCTATCCGTGAGCGTGAAGTGGTTTGCCTGCAAGTGCCATATGCGCTTCACCCATTGCTTCAGAGAGCGTTGGGTGTGCGTGAATAAGTGGAGCAACATCATCTGCTGATGCTTCCCAGTTAAAGATTAATTGCGCTTCGGCAAGAAGTTCGCCTACGCGCGCACCGACCATGTGGATTCCGAGTACAGGTCCGCCCTTTTGAGAAACGAGTTTTACCGAGCCGGCAGTGCGCAAGATTTGGGCCTTACCGTTTCCAGTTAAATCGTAATTAAGTTCAACAACATCGTAGCCGCGTTCTTTCGCCTGAGCAGTTGTTAGGCCAACAGAGGCAACTTCTGGCTCGGAATAAGTAACGCGAGGAACACCGTCATAGTTAATTGGACGAGGGTTAAGTCCTGCGATTTCTTCAGCAACCAAGATTCCTTCAGCAAAGCCAACGTGGGCCAATTGCAGAGTAGGGATAAGATCGCCGACCGCCCAGATACCTGGAACATTGGTGCGGCACTTGTTATCAACGATCAAATAGCCACGATCCATAGTTAGACCTTGTTCTTCATAGCCTAGGTTGGCTGAAACTGGACCGCGTCCGACCGCAACTAGTAGAACCTCGGCAGAGAATGTCTTGCCATCTTCAAGTGTCACGGTTACACCATCTGCAGTCACGGCGTGAGATTTGAAGCGAACTCCGAGTTCGAAGTTGATGCCGCGCTTGCGGTAGGCGCGCTCGAGCTGCTTACTTGATGACTCATCTTCTAGCGCGACTAGGTGAGGCAGGCCTTCAATGATTGTTACTTCTGCGCCAAATGATTTCCAGACAGACGCAAATTCGCAGCCAATAACTCCGCCACCAAGAACGATGACGCTCTTTGGCACATATTCCATCTTCATCGCTTGATCGGATGTGATGACGCGCTTTCCGTCGATATCAAGACCAGGAAGTGTGCGCGCATATGATCCAGTAGCAAGTAAAACATTTTTACCGGTGTAACGCGCACCGTTGACTTCGATCGTGTCTTTAGCGACTAACTTTCCATGGCCTTCGATGAATGTGATATTTCTAGATTTAACAAGCCCCTGTAGACCTTTATGAAGTTTTGCGATTACGCCATCTTTATACGCGTTGACGCCAGACATATCTATTGAGTTAAAAGTTGCATTGACTCCGAAGTGGCTCGCCTCGCGAGCGCCGTCAGCGATTTCACCAGCATGTAGAAGGGCCTTGGTTGGAATACATCCGCGGTGAAGACAAGTTCCGCCTAATTTATCTGCCTCGATGAGCGCAACTGAGAGTCCAAGCTGTGCGCCGCGTAGGGCTGCTGCGTAACCGCCGCTGCCGCCACCTAAAACTACGAGATCAAAATTAGACACGTGTACCGACTCCTTCACCAACGAGCGCCACATTGAGGCTTGATTGGTGCCTATCTTGCCAGTTTTAGCCTCTGATTACGAAATGGAGGCAGATTCGGCCAACGCGACCAATGAGCGAAGCGCAACGCCCGTGCCACCTACTGGCGTATATCCGTAAGGCTCACCTTCGTTATAAGCAGGTCCTGCAATATCGAGGTGTAACCAAGGCAATTCAGGGGAGATGAACTCCTTGAGGAAGAGGCCGGCGACCATCATTCCGCCCATTCGCTCTCCAATATTTGCCATATCAGCAACTGGTGAATCAAGAGATGCGCGAAGTTCTACTGGAAGCGGCATTGGCCAAAAAGCTTCGCCAACTTCTTTGGTAATTGCAAAGAAGTCATCGCTAAATTCTTGGTTATTGGTCATGATCGCACTAGTGCGCGTTCCGAGTGCGACAACTTGCGCACCAGTAAGCGTTGCCACATCGACGATACCGTCGAGATCTTTATTCTCCTGCGCCTTTACTAGAGCATCTCCGAGAACCAAACGCCCTTCAGCATCTGGATTTAAAACTTCAATTGTCTTGCCACCGTACATGGTGATGATGTCACTTGGGCGCGTTGCATTGTCGCTGACCATATTCTCGGCCAACGGTGCATAGCAATCAATTGCCACCGGCAACTTCAAGAGTGCAATCGCCAAGGTCGCAGCACAAACTGCCGCAGCGCCTGACATATCGGACTTCATCGCTTCCATTCCGGCAGCCGGCTTAAGTGCAAGGCCACCAGTATCGAAAGTGATTCCCTTTCCAACGTATGCGTAATTCTTTAATGCCTTTGCTTTTACAGGTCGATAGGAAATCTGAAGTAAGCGAGGAGGGTTGGCAGAACCTTGGCCAACTGCGGTTATTCCACCGTAACCCTTGCTCTTTAACTGCGCATCAGTCATGACTGAAACCTTTAGTCCACTCCCAGCGCCGCCAACTTTCTTAACTAGATCTGTAAAGAATTTACAGAATGAATCTGGGGTTAGGTGGCTTGGGGGAGTGTTGATTAAATCTCTGACAATCGCCGTCTGCTCAGCGATGATTGAAGCGCGTTTTACGAAAGCTTTAGCTTTGAAATCCTGTGCCAGCGATGAGTGAACGGTGACGGACTTAAGGCTGGGGCGGCGATCGCTCAATGAATCAACGCGGAATTTATTGAATACATATGCGCCAAGCAGGGCGCCTTCAGCGATCGCTCCAACGGCAGAACTTTTCTTAGTTGGAAGCGAAATTGTTGCACTTGAACTTCCAGCGAGTGCGCGCGCGGCCGCACCGGCTGCACGTCGCAAAGTTTCATCTTCATAGTTAGCCTTGTGCTCGCCCAGTCCGGTAAAGACCAAGAGCCGAGTGGTAGTTCCGGCAATCTTGATAACTTCATCGGCCTTACCTGTTGCGTTCAAATCTGCAAGCAACGGCAGAATCTTCTTTGAATCTAGGGCGATATCACCACTTTCGATGGTGAGAGAGCTCTTGCCCTTCTTATGCGAAAGACCTACAACTAAAATCTCGTCTTTGATGATCCCGTCGGAAAGGTGGATCGTTGTCATCTCTTGCTCCTTAAGTATCGAACATCAAAGTTAGGTTGTTTTAAAAGTCGTGGCGTTGCTCGGGTAAGTGTAAGTTGTATATATGAAAAATTCACCACTGGCCGATAAACATCACGCTCTGAACGCAAAGATGGCCGATTTCGGTGGCTGGTTAATGCCGATCGAGTACCCAGGTGCAGGTGTTCTGGCCGAACACGCAGCGGTCCGTGAACGAGTTGGAATTTTCGATGTATCTCATCTCGGCAAAGTCAGCGTCAAAGGCCAGGGAGCGCTCGAATTTCTTAACTCAATCTTCACAAACGATTTAAATCGAATCGCAGACGGTCAGGCTCAATACACCCTTCATTGCAACTCAGCTGGTGGAGTAATCGATGATCTGATCGTTTATCGCAATAGTTCAACGGATCTCTTCTTGATTCCGAACGCTTCAAATACTTCAGCCGTTGTCGCAGCCCTTGCGGCGACAGCGCCACAGGAAATTGCCATCACCAATCTCCACGAAAAGTTTGGAGTCCTCGCAGTTCAAGGACCAAAGTCCAAGGCGGTTATTGAATCTCTTGGGTTAAATCCTGCAATGGATTACATGGCCTTTGAACACGTAGAAATTTCAGGGCGTCCAGCAATTCTCTGCCGCACTGGATATACCGGCGAACATGGGTATGAGATTCTGCCAAGCTGGGAAGATGCACCAGCTGTATGGGATTCACTTGTAAGTGCGATCGCACCGTTTGACGGCTTAGTTTGTGGACTCGGCGCGCGAGATACTTTAAGAACTGAAATGGGCTATCCGCTACATGGCCACGAGCTAACTTTGGAAATCACGCCGGTTCAGGCATCGGCATCGTGGGCAATCGGTTGGGAAAAACCAACTTTTAGTGGCTACGCAGAATTGGTAAAGCAACGCGAAGCTGGTCAACACACAAAGCTGCGGGCGCTGATCAGTCAGGACCGTGGCATTCCGCGCGCGGGTATGCAGGTGAAGGACTCTGCCGGCGAAATCGTTGGAGAGATAACCAGCGGCACTTTCTCGCCATCACTTAAAAAGGGAATCGCGTTGGCGTTAATCAAGCCGGATTATAAAATCGGAGATGAATTAATCGTTGACGTCCGTGGTCGAGATAGCGTGGCCGTAATTGCCAAGTTGCCTTTGGTTACTTCGAACGTTCGGTAAATTCAACTGGCGTCAGAAATGAGGCCTTGATCTGAGTTCTGCGAAGTGCGGATAACACTGCTGGCCCGGTGATCATAATCAAAGCTGAAGTCAATACCGCTCGAGGAACATCCCAAGCCATCGATGATAAAAAGTGAAAAGCAATGAAGCGACGGAGATTTTCTGCGATCGCATCACCTGCCTGATATGAAAGTTGGGTATCGCCTCCCAAAGCCCAAGGCCAGAACTGCAAATCCATCAATAACCCAAAGGCTAGCGATGACGCGATTGCCAGAATAATTAAAAAGATTATTTCTTTGCGACCCCGTATCTTTTTAAAAAAAGCTCCAGCAAAAAGTCCAACCAAGGCGGCTGCAAAAAGCTGATAAGAAAGCCAAGGTCCAAATCCTCCAGTCAGTAAGGCGGAAGTGAGCATTCCAAGAAATCCCAACAAGAAACCAAAGGCAGATCCGAATACCCGGGCTGCAAGAATTAAGAGAAACCACATTGGTTCAATTCCTACGGCTCCAGCACCGAGCGGGCGCAGGGCGGCAATCAGTGCAGCGAGAGTTCCCAATAGTGCAACAGATTTTGCATCTAGGCCTGAATCGCTCAACTGAGCAATCAAAAGGAACGCCGCTGCTGGTATTGCAGCCCAGAAGAAATATTGCGCAAAGTGCGCTACCGATTGTGTGGGAGCAAAGAATGGCCAAGTGAAACCGGCAAATGCAAAGACCGATACTAAGGAAAGAGCAATCTTGGAATGGCCACTGAATCGGTAGATATCACTTGTTAAATATTTCATTTTGGCTCGAGCTCTAACTGATTCCATCGATTACATTTTGGACGGTTATCCACCTGCGCGGGGACATTACTTTAGAAACCTGCGGAGCAAAAGCAGGCGATGCCAGGAGGATGTCGAGCGTTGGTCCGTCAGCGACGATTTCGCCTTCAGATAAGAAGATAACCCGATCGGCAAGTTCTGCAACGAGTTCAACATCATGGGTAGCGATGATCACAGATTTTCCGGATTGGCTTGCAAAGCTTTTAAGAATTTGGATTAACAGAGATTTTGATTGATAGTCCAACCCACGAGTTGGCTCATCCAGGATCAAAGCGCGTGGTTGAGCAGATAACACGACAGAAAGTGCCAGGGCTAAACGCTGACCTTCCGATAAATCTCGAGGGTGAGTTTTCGCGGAAATCGATGGCACCAGCGTTCTTAGTAATTCAAATGTTGTGCCACCTGAAATCTCATTATCTTTATCTGCCTGCGCGCATTCTTGTTCGACGCTCTGTGCGTACAAGAGATCACTAGGTTCTTGCGGAATATAACCGACCGTTGTGCGACGTTGCTTGCCTTTGAGGTCAGTTGGTTTATTTCCAAAGATTGATATCTCACCGCGATCAATACCTTTTACGCCAACGATCGATTGAAGAAGAGAGCTCTTACCTGCACCGTTTCGTCCCATCAAGGCAACGATCTCTTGTTCAAATATCGAAGTTGTTACTTCTTTGAGTGCGACGTGTGATCCATATGAAAGGCTGGCTTCGGAGATCGAGATTGAAGCAGGCGAACTCGCTTTAGGAGTTTCAACTAGGTCGCGTCCATCTTTGCGAACATTTTCTGTCATACGCCGAACATCACGAACGCTTAAGCCAACTTGATCGAGGTCTAGAGCGCGAGAGAGGTGAACGATTGGGGGAGCGATATCTGATTTTCTCAAGATATTTTCAGGGATATCAATCTCGGCTCGGCCATCACCTGCGATGTGAATTATGCGATCGGCAAAGCCGATGACTCTCTCCAGTCGATGCTCTGCGATTATTACCGTCAAACTCAAATCATGCACGAGTCGATGGATGATCGATAAGACTTCTTCTGCGGCAATCGGGTCTAGCGCACTTGTCGGTTCATCTAAAACCAATATTTTTGGGTGCATAACTAACGCGCTCCCGATAGCTAGACGTTGTTGTTCACCGCCACTTAAAGTTGATATCGCACGATTGCGAAGTGGAGCTAGCGCCAACAGATCCAAAATCTCTTCAACGCGCTTTCGCATTACATCTGGAGCGATGTTCATGGACTCCATACCGAAAACGAGTTCTTCCTCAACAGTGTCGGTCACAAAACCAGTACTTGGATTTTGACCCACGATGCCAATTAGATGCGCCAACTCACCAGGACGAACAAGTTGCGTCGAGATTCCATCAACGCTCACATCACCAGCCAGGATTCCGCCAGTGTGATGCGGAACTAAACCATTAACCAGGCGCAATAGCGATGACTTTCCAGTTCCCGTTGATCCGATGACGAGGACCATCTCACCTTCTTCGATTGTGAAAGTTAAACCCTCCAGAATGGTTTTGGTGGAAGTTGGATAAACAAGTGAGACATTCGAAAACTTAATCATGACGTCACCGTCCAAACGGATGCGACTAAAAAGATACCGCTTGCGAAAATCGCAGAGTCTGCGAACCGCCAAGGAATCGGGCGATATCTACTTCTTAAACGATTTACCCCGTAACCGCGTGAATCCATGGCCGCTGCAAGATCGAGTGATTTGGAGAGGGCCTCTTCGAGAAGGGGGAGAGCGATGGATTTGAATTTTGGTTTCTCATCGCCGCGCAAAATTCGTGCTTGTTTGATTCGTGAATAACTTGCAACAAGTTGAGGAAGAGAAGAAGTTGCAATGACCAATGCGACGCCAAATTCGTAGATTACGACGGGGAGAACTCGGAGCATTTTGTGCGGGCTGGTTAGGGAGACAGCCGCGCCAAAGAGCGCGATTACCGCTGTAATAATTAGACCTTCGTGAAGCGAAGCGGTTAATCGTTCTAATGTGACGGTTCCACCAATTCGAATACCCGCCATCCAATTTGGCAACGGCAGGATTGGGAGTTCAAAAATCTTTGTCCCGGGAATTGGTACACCGATCAGAACTCCGGTGACAGCTCTTACGACGAGGATGAAAAACCCTAAGCGCAAGGAGAACCAGAAGCTCTTCGACCAGGGAAAGTCTCCCGCCAATTGAGAAACCAGAATCGCTGCAACCGCAATTACCAGAGTGGCGTAAGCAGCGCTATCGGCACGGATCACCGTGACAATCATGGCGATACTCCAAAGCCACCAAGTAAGCGGATGCAGCGATTTCATTAGAAGGTTCGACCTAGGTTACTTTTTTAGCGACGCCGGAGTTTTAATTTCTACACCGCATTCTTTTGCTGGGTAACCATTTAGTCCGCAGATCAGTCCACTCTTATCGGCACGAACCTTAAGCGCCATTCCAAGAACATCAATGCCTTGTGATGTCTTGGCGGTCCGCACACAGGTGGAAATCGTCTTTGGAATCCTCTCGCCTTTGGGTGCATAAGCTTTAGATCCAAAATCAACAACAAGTGCGATGCGCTTTGTATCTTTATCTGCCTTCGTCTTTCCGCAGATGGATGCAAAGTTTGGTTTTACCGATGGCGAAATCGATGGAATGTCATCGCTACTAAAAACAAATGACCAGCCTTCAACTGAGCCGTCTGCAATATCTACTGTTGGGCCTGTCATAGCGGCGGTCCACTTAGTGGCGCCTGGCGCTGCTTGGTAATAACCCCAATAACGCCATCCCTTGTCAGCAGCGCTTGCTGAACTGATAGGAATTAATTGAGCTGCCGCGAGAAGCAGAATAAGGACTGTAGGGATGAACTTCTTGGGTGAATTTAATTTAATCATTTTTACTGTGGAGCCTCTCTAAAATCAGAGCCTCACAGGGGTAGCGCAATAAAAGTATGAAAACTTTTCTTGGGACTACGCCCCGCAAACCTCGGCGGGTGTTGGTCTATAACGCTTCTAATTAAGGTAATCCGACTTAAGTTCTAACGGTGAAACCGGTGAACTCTTACGGTTGCGGGTCAGCGTCGGATTTTCACCGACTTCCCCTCAATAAGAAGTTGTTGCTATTGAATTTTAACTACCAGCGAAGAAAACCATAGGTTGGTCCCTTACGCAATTCACCACGCCCCAGGCGAGGCGGGGGTATGGTGTCGCCTATGGAATATCGTCGCCTCGGCAGTTCAGGTATGTATGTCTCAGAAATTTCTTATGGAAATTGGATCACGCATGGCTCGCAAGTTGAAGCAGATGCTGCGATCAAATGTGTGCGTACCGCCTTCGATCTCGGAATAACCACCTTTGATACTGCAGATGTTTATGCAGCAACCAAAGCTGAGACAGTTTTAGGTCGAGCGCTAAAAGGCATTAAACGAGAGTCATATGAACTTTTCACTAAAGTTTATTGGCCGACTGGGTCAGGTAAGAACGATCGTGGACTTTCACGTAAACACATCATTGAATCTTGCAACGCTTCCCTGAAGCGCTTAAATACTGACCATATCGATCTCTATCAAATGCATAGATTTGATTATGAAACTCCTCTAGAAGAATCATTGAGCGCTTTCGATGATTTGATTCGCGCCGGAAAAGTTCATTACATCGGTTTCTCTGAGTGGAACGCCAAACAAATTGGTGATGCGCTGCGCATCCAAGATGCCAAAGGTTACAACCGTTTTGTTTCTAGTCAGCCGCAGTATTCGGCGCTATGGCGCGTTATTGAAAGTGAAGTAGTACCTCTAAGCAAGCGCGAAGGTATCGGGCAAATTGTTTGGTCTCCGATGGCGCAAGGCGTATTAACTGGCAAGTACCTGCCAGGTAAGAAACCACCAGTTGGTTCACGTGCGACAGATAAGAAGTCGGGTGCCGACATGATTTCGCGTTGGATGCGCGATGATGTTTTGACGGCGGTTCAGAACCTAACTCCGATTGCTAAAGAGCTTGATTTAACAATGGGGCAGTTGGCAATTGCCTGGGTGCTCCAGAACTCCAACGTATCTAGCGCGATTATGGGGGCAACCAAGCCAGCTCAAGTAAAAGAGAATGTAAAGGCTTCGGGAGTGAAGTTATCGCTCGATGTCATGCATGCGATTGATAAGGCGCTTGGAAATATCCCAATGACAGATCCGAAGGAAACTAAGAGCCCAAACCCACGCGCTTAGTTCTCAAATAGTTTAAAAACAGATCTAATACAGATTAAATTCAGATTTAGAACTTATCTCCAGCTTTAACCTGTGGCTTTGGTGCGCGCATGCGGCGCATTTGAGTTGAGCGCAGCCAGCCGTAGAGACCTAAGCCCTTTGTACTCTTATCTGGGAATCGCTTAGCGACTTCGGCCTTAATCTTGCGAGATAAAAAGAATCCATCAATAACGGAGATAAGAAGAACGCTGTACATGATGATGATTCCCACAACTGCAAATATGCCAACAGGGATTAGCGAGAGAATTAAGACAAAGCCGATGATTGGTAAGAAAAATTCTCCGATTGAACGACGCGCATCAACATAATTACGAACAAATTTCTTTTCAGGACCGCGATCGCGAACGGGGAGTGCGCTCTCTTCGCCACGAAGATATGCCTCGCGCTGTGCAAGGCGAGCGGCGCGAGCCTGATCTTTAGCACGCTTCTTCTCGGCTTTGGTTGATGCCGGTGCCAGCGACGAAACTTTTACCGCGGCTTGTGCTTCTTTGCGCTTAGGTGTTGGTCGACCCTTTTTCTGGCTGTTCTCAGGTGTGGAAGTCATGGGCAAACTATAGGGCGAGCATCTGCTCAAGTGCGAGTTTGGAGAATTTTGCGACATCAGGTGCAACGCTTATCTGATTGACGACGTGGCCTTCAACTAGCGATTCCATAGCCCAAACCAAATGCGGTAAATCAATTCGATTCATAGTCGAGCAGTAGCAGACCGTCTTATCCAAGAAGACAATCTTCTTATCGGGGTGAGCTCTGGCAAGTCGGGAAACTAAGTTCAACTCAGTGCCGATTGCCCAGGCGCTACCCGCAGGTGATTGTTCTACCGTCTTGATAATCATTTCGGTACTGCCTACTACATCGGCTGCCGAGACAACTTCATGCTGGCACTCTGGGTGTACGAGGACTTTTATTCCGGGAACTTGTTTTCTCACTTCGTTCACAGAGTCCAATGTGAAACGTCCATGAACCGAGCAATGACCGCGCCAAAGAATTATCTTGGCGGCTTTAATCTCTTCAACGGTTAAGCCACCCATCGGCTTCCAAGGATTCCAAAGCACGCAATCTTCTAAGGTGAGCCCAAGTGAAAGAACAGCGGTGTTACGTCCTAGATGCTGATCAGGCAAGAAGAGAATTTTCTCGCCCTTAGAAAGCGCCCACTCCATTGTTTTCTTGGCGTTGGATGAGGTACAAATCGTTCCGCCGTGTTCGCCCGTAAAGCTCTTGATCGCAGCAGAAGAATTCATATAGGTAACTGGAATCGTTTCTTGCGCAACACCAATCTCGGTTAACTCTTTCCAACATTGCGAAACTTGATTTGCAGTTGCCATGTCAGCCATAGAGCATCCCGCTGCGAGATCGGGGAGAATTACCTTTTGATTTGCCGAAGTTAAGATGTCTGCGCTTTCGGCCATAAAGTGAACGCCACAGAAAATTATGTATTCAGCGCTGGATTGCGCAGCAGCTGCTTGCGCTAACTTAAATGAATCTCCAGTTACATCTGCGAACTCGATAACTTCATCTCTTTGGTAATGATGGCCAAGCACTAAGGCGCGATCGCCAAGTGCAGCGCGCGCGATCTTGGCCCGAGAAACTAAATCTGGATCACTCGCCGCGGGAAGTTCGCCAGTACAAGAGACACCGCGTTCTGAACCCAAATCCTGCCCTTGTCCAAGAAGCAGCAGGTCGGTGAGGGCGGTGGAACGTACCGGTGTGGACATGGACACATTCTCGCGCATTTGTAGCGTTGCTGTCGCATCGACCGAGGGCGGCAGGTAGTCTTTACCTATGACTACAGAGACATCAAACGCAACAACACAGGCGCCAGCATCAACTGGTCCCATCGTCCTTACAGATGTGGCAGCGGCAAAGGTAGCTGCACTTTTGGCTCAAGAGGGTCGCGATGATCTCTACCTCCGTGTAGCGGTGCAACCTGGTGGCTGCTCAGGGCTTCGCTACCAGCTGTACTTCGATGATCGCGATCAAGAGGGCGATATTTCTCATCAATTTGGAACGGTAAAAGTTGTCGTAGACAAGATGAGCGATCCATATTTAATGGGCGCAACGATTGACTTCGTTGACACAATTGAGAAGCAAGGTTTCACAATTGATAATCCAAATGCTGGCGGTTCATGCGCCTGCGGCGATTCCTTCAACTAATCTGCGCTGATCAATCTCGAACGTGAGCCTGGTTAATAAATGAAGATTGGCGTTGCCGGCTCCGTTGGCCTTGACCACTTAATGACCTTCTCGGGAAAGTTCACCGATTCGTTGGTGGCTGGTTCTCTAGAAAAAGTTTCACTCTCTTTTCTTGTTGATGGACTTGAAGTTCGTCGCGGAGGATGTGCGGCAAATATTGCTTTCGGAATGGGTTCCCTAGGTCTATCACCAATTCTTATAGCAGCGGTTGGAATTGATTGGCCAGATTACGACGCTTGGTTAGTGCGTCATGGAGTTGATACTTCTCATGTATGGATTTCTAAGTCTTTGCATACCGCGCACTTCATGGTTACGACTGATACCGAACTCAATCAGATCGCTTCTTTCTTCCCAGGCGCCATGTCAGAGGCTCGCAACATCGAGTTGGCGCCAATTATGGAGAAGACCGGAAAGCTAGATTTAATTGTTATTTCACCTGATGATCCAGAAGCAATGCTTCGCCATTCAGAAGTTGCCCGCCAAGAAGGAATAGCGATCGCTGCAGATCCTTCACAACAAATGGCACGCATGAGCGGTGAAGAGATTAAGCAACTTATTACTGGTGCAACGTATCTATTTTTGAACGAATACGAGCTAGCGCTTGCGATTCAAAAGACCGGTTGGAGCGATCGCGAGATCCTCGAGCAGGTTAAATACCGTGTTGTGACGCTTGGCTCAGAAGGTGCGCGTGTTGAATCTCTGCATGGTGAAATGATCAAAGTTACTTGCCCAGCTGAGAAATCAAAGACCGATCCAACTGGTGTGGGAGATTCATTCAGATCCGGATTTGTTGCGGGTTTGGCATGGGGACTCGGGCATGAACGTTGCGCGCAACTTGGTTCAATGATCGCAACATATGTAATTGAAACAACTGGAACCCAGGAATATCGCTTTACATCAGCTGAGTTCTTGGCGCGTTTCAAAGAAGCCTACGGCGCTAGCGCTGCTGCTGAGATTGAACCTCATCTACCAAAGCGGTAATTAGTAAATCAACTTCTTCAGCAGTTGTTTGTGCGTGCAAGGTAACTCGAACATTTCCATCTGTTGCAAGTCCCATCGCTGCTAAAACATGGCTTGGTTGCAAGTTCATGGCGGTACATGCAGATCCGGAATCCACTGCCAGTCCGCGAACAGATAGTCCTCGCAATACTTCTTCGCCATTGCAATTGGGAAAGACGAACGAAGTTAAATGCGGCATTGATTCTTCCAAATTTCCAGCGACCATAGCTGAAGGGATTGCGCCTTTGACTCCATCGCGCAATTTCTTGGTCAGACCTCGGATAATTGAATCATCGGGTCTGAAATTTTCCAGTGCTACAGCGCTGGCAATTAATAGGGGCAGCGAGAAAGTTCCGTAAGTTCTTCTTGCTGCAGAGATATGGGGGAGTGGATTCCTCCAATTAGCAGAGTCGGAGATGGCAATCACGCCTACGCCTGCCGGGCCCTCCCACGAACGTGAATCAAATACTGCACTGCTCCACTTAACGGGAAGCGGAATGCGGCTTCCAGACGCTGTTGCATCAACCGCGATTAGCAAATCTTCAGGAAGATTGTCGGCAATTTTGTTGATGACTCCAGTTTCACCGTTTGCTAATTGAAATGACAAGACAGAGTTCTTAGAAACTTCGATATTTGTAAAATCTAATCTGCCTTGCGAATTAAGCGGTAATACTTCAGATGGGCCAAGATGAGATCTAGCTGTCGCAATCGCACCCGAACGATCACCGGCACCGTAGAAGAGTTTGCGATCTGGGGCAAGAAAGCCGCCAAGTGCGAGAAAATAACCAAGACCGACTTCGCCGGTAATTTCAATCTGCTCGGCCTTTATTCCTAAATTGGTGGCGATAGATTCCATCGCGTTGGCTCGGAGATTTGCCGCCTTGCTTGGGACCTGACCGATTTTCTTCGAGTCAGCCCAGCCGCTATCGAGTGCCGCTACAAGGGCTTGGGCGGCAAGAGAATTGAGTGCTGTCTCTGATTGAAAGTTTCCTGTGACTCGAACCACCCAGGTAACGCTACTAGCCAATGCGACTAAGTCCGAATTTGCCGACTATCCTTAGGGTTATGTCCGCCCAACACCGCTCGCGCCGCTCGCGCGTATTGCTCCTTCTCACCGCCCCGCTCGTACTTTTACTCAGCGGATGCTCCAAAGTTTCAGGACTTGGATACGAAGAGGGGCTCTCTAGCGTCAACGATATTTCTCTCTCACTTTGGCAAGGCGCTTGGATCGCCGCCGGGGTAGTCGGAGTAATTACCTTTATCTTGATCATCTGGCCGGCGATCTTCCACCGCGCAAAGGAAAGTAAAGGCGAATTTCCAAAACAAACGCAGTACAACATTCCAGTTGAAATCGCTTACACAATTATTCCTTTCATTATCGTGGCGGTACTTTTCTATTACACCGCGGTGAAAGAGACCAAGATTGTTGAGAAGACAACTACTTATGCACATGAGATCACAGTTGAAGGCATTCAGTGGTCGTGGCAATTTGGTTATCCAGAAGCTGGACCAAAGGCAGTCGTAACCGGAACTCCAGCGCAACCTCCAACCCTCGTCGTTCCAGTGGGCGAGAAGGTTCGATACACAATTACATCGAATGACGTTGTGCATGGATTCTGGATTCCAGCATTCATGATTCAAATGCAGAATCTGCCAGGAGTAACAAATAGCCTGGAGTTCACCGCTAATAAACTCGGAACTTATCCGGGGCGTTGCAACATCCTCTGCGGACGAAATCACGCTCAAATGCTCTTCACCGTAAAAGTTGTTACAGCAAGTGAATACAAGGCTTATCTAGAAACTCTGAAGGCGAGCGCAGCATGACCACATATGCAGAACGTCCAACGATTGCTCCAACGGTGGCAGCGCCATCGAGCAAAGGTAAGAACTTCGTAAAGTGGATCACCTCTACCGATCACAAGACGATCGGTTACATGTATTTAATGGCGACTTTTGGCTGGTTCTTAATTGGTGGCCTCCTCGCGCTCTTCTTGCGCGCAGAGTTAACTCGCCCAGGCATGCAGTTTTTGAGCAACGAGCAGTACAACCAAATCTTTACAATGCACGGAACGATCATGTTGCTAATGTTTGCTACGCCACTCTTTGTTGGTTTCGCAAACGTGATCATGCCACTGCAGATTGGCGCAGCAGACGTAGCTTTCCCTCGATTAAATATGCTCTCGTTCTGGCTTTTTATGTTTGGAAGCGTTACAGCGGTTGCTGGCTTCTTGACTCCAGGTGGAGCAGCTTCATTTGGTTGGACCGCATACGCACCACTTGCGAACTCAACTTATTCACCAGGAATCGGTGGAGACCTTTGGGTAATCGGTCTGGCTGTTTCTGGTCTTGGAACCATTTTGGGCGGCGTTAACTTCATTACGACGATCTTCACAATGCGTGCACCGGGCATGACTATGTTTCGTATGTCTATCTTCTCTTGGAACGTTCTGCTTACTTCAATCTTGGTACTGCTTGCATTCCCTCCTCTAGCAGCAGCGTTGTTGGCACTTGAATCAGATCGTCTCTTTGGAACACATATCTTTGATCCCGCTAATGGTGGAGCGATGCTTTGGCAGCATTTGTTCTGGTTCTTTGGACACCCTGAGGTTTACATTCTTGCGCTGCCATTCTTCGGTATCGCAACTGAAATTTTGCCGGTCTTTAGCCGCAAGCCAATCTTTGGTTACAAGGGTCTAATCGCTGCAACTATCGCAATCTCAGCGCTCTCTGTTTCAGTCTGGGCGCACCATATGTTTGCCAGCGGACAAGTTCTCTTGCCGTTCTTCTCATTCATGACCTTCCTCATCGGTGTTCCAACCGGTGTGAAGTTCTTCAACTGGATCGGCACGATGTGGAGAGGCCACGTAACTTTTGAAACCCCAATGCTTTGGGTAATGGGCTTCCTCGTTACATTCCTCTTCGGTGGTTTAACTGGAATCATCTTGGCTTCACCTCCGATGGACTTTGCAGTCTCTGCTTCCTACTTCGTTGTTGCGCACTTCCACTACGTGCTCTTTGGAACCGTGGTCTTTGCGATGTTCGCTGGTTTCTACTTCTGGTGGCCAAAGATGACCGGACGCATGCTTAACGAGCGCCTTGGAAAGATTCACTTCTGGACTCTCTTCTTCGGATTCCATACAACCTTCTTGATCCAGCACTGGCTTGGCATCAAGGGGTTCCCACGTCGTTACTCTGATTATCTTGCAACCGATGGATTTACCGGCATGAACATGATCTCAACGATTGGATCTGCGCTCCTTGCGCTTTCGATGATTCCATTCTTTGTAAATGTTTGGATTACCCGAAAGTCACCGCTGGTTAATTGCGATGATCCTTGGGGATATGGCTCATCCCTCGAATGGGCGACATCTTGCCCACCACCACGCCATAACTTCTTAACGATGCCACGCATTCGTTCAGAGCGTCCAGCTTTCGATCTCCACCACCCGCACATCAAGACGGAAGGCCATTAATTCCCAATGAAAACTAATTGGCAGCTCTTCTCAGGTCTTAGCGTTTTCTACGTGGCAATGGCGATTGTCTATTACTACGTCGGCGGCGAAGCAGTTGGTATCACCGGAATGATTTTGGCCGCCTGCCTAGCTGGCATGGTTGGCTTCTACGTTTGGTTTACGCAAAAACGCATCGGACAGATCCTTCCTGAAGATCGTCCAACCGCTGAAATTGCCGATGGCGCTGGCGAGCTTGGGTTCTACAGTCCACATTCATGGTGGCCGCTTCCGGTCGCCGCCAGTTCAATGGCGCTAGGTTTATCTCTGCTAATTGGTTGGTGGCTAACTTTGATCTCACTCGGTGCTCTTGTGATCAGCATTATCGGTTTCGTTACCGAGTACGAGAAGCCACTCACCGATAGCGCATCTCACTAACGCTCATTCTGCGCTTCTGCAATGGATAAAGTTCGAGCCGAAATATTAGAAACTGATTCACCATACGTATCATCAGCCAGAATAGAAATTAACGCGCCAGCTCAGCAGATTTTTGATCTGATCGCTGATCCGCGCTGCC
>JACCEA010658410.1_pt1 | contig 26776 bp, 67 predicted proteins | sample 7449851 | NCBI WGS metagenome assembly JACCEA01 (sample SAMN15323453, study PRJNA562643) | freshwater metagenome | isolation source: river surface water | place: USA:Blue River Watershed | collected 2017-08-18
TCGCCCCAGTTGTTGATCTGTTGGGTTCTAGATTTCATTAGCACTTCCGATGCACTTTGATTACGGTATAGTGCTAGATTAACTTCTTTGGCGTGTTCGACAAACTCGTGTATGTTCATAACCATTTTAGTTTCCACATAACATATAACTCGGGCATCAAATACAATGCTGTGTTGCTGGTAGGATTGTCACTTAGTGGATGCCATAGTAGTGGATCTTGATTCCGGATCCACTCAAACATCCCTGCGGGAGTTTTGATACAGTCGAGAGAAAGGTCGTCAAAGCAATGGGTTACTCCATTATAGGTAAACAACTCGTATTGGCCGTTACGTGGCAAATGACTCATGACCACTTCAACTTATAAAACACAAAATCTTTTTCGTCACGGAAGTTGATAACTCCTAACCCAACCCACCAGCGACTCCACGCATCTTGCCTCCATGGGTGCGGCCCAAACTGTTCAGTACACCAGTTAATTATGCTGTTGTACTCATCCGAAAAGCGCCACGTTGCATGACCCGGCATCTCAGCACTGTACCAATGAGCACGGCTAAATTGATATTTGGGTTTTTTAACTGGATGCATTGGTATAAAGATTTCTTTACATAAGTTAGTATCGTAGATTCGATTTTTCAACGTCTCCATGTACAATGTGCTTTTGCCAGTTCGGCGACCAGCAGAGAAAATCATCATTTGTCCCGGATGGATCCCACCGGTAGTATTACCTAACACAGCTGGCATCCATGTTTCGAGATCAACTGTAATTGTTTTATTTTTCATGAGAACCTTAGCATAAACAACAAGTGGTCATGTTCGTTTTCGAAATAGAACTTAGTGGAATCTGGATCTTTATCAATGGCGTTCCATTCTGCAAGCGCTTTGGTAATATTTTCTGCATCATTAAAATTGTAGCCTAGCGACTCACTGTGATCGCGAAAGTTCTCCCACCAATGATGGCGCCTGGCAGTGGCATAACAATCAATGTCCACTTCAATCATGACCACCTCAGTACAAACATTTCACGATCTTGAATATGTTGAAAGTAGTAGCTAGGGCCCATACGTTTCCACGCACTAACAGGACCGCCCCACATACCTTGCTCGCCAAACGTTTGCTCACACCATGTGTCAATTTCGGTCCATAGACCGGGAGAATCAGGTACGCCTAGTGTCCACACATACTGCTCTCGCTCTACGGTGGCGATATAGTACTCGGACTCTATTTTATCGAGCTCGACTTGCATTACGCCCACCTCAACAAGAATACTGCATGATCACGCTCGTGCTTGAAGAAGATTGTTTCGAATCTCCAAATCCAGTTACGCCCGAAATGTTCTTCGCACCACAACATAACTTCTTCAAACGGTGCAGCACCATTGTACTGCCAGCAAGAGAAATACCGACACACAACATTAACTGCATCTGCATCGTTTATATACAGGCAAGGTGTCTCTGCAACAAACTCCCGCAAACGTTCACGGATTGTTGTGTAGATCAAATCAATTTGCAGTGTGTTTCGGACTTTCATGGCGGTCATTGAAATGGTGTTACGGTATTATAACACATCTTTCAATAAATTTGTCCATTTTAATGCAAACATAGTGGCATACTTTTCATCCAAGAACCAAAAAGTAGTCTCAAGTGGATCAGCATCAGCTGACCTGGACTTAAAATCCCAGTCCCATAGTAAATTTGATGAGTTAACATTATCGTAACACCAACTAATCATTGACACTAGTTGTTTTTGATCGTTTGCTACAATATGTAAAGTTATCATGACCACCTCAATACAAACATCATCATATCAGCTTCATCGCGAAACTTAATCCAGCCGCCGTGATTGTCCCAACGCCAACTGTTCTCGCCGTAGGTTCTACGACACCAGGAATATACTTCTCCAAACTCTTCGCCTTGTGGACTGTAGTACCATTCCCATTTGTAGTGTCGGTCTGGGCGATATTTAAATTGGATATTCATGCCCACCTTAGTGCAAATATCATAGCTTCTTCGTCACATTCAAACTCAATAAACTTTTCACGAAGATACCCGGGACTGTGGTAGTAAGGACGCTTGCAGTTTTCTTTAAGCCACTCGTTAACTCTATAGTCTTTGTAACTTATTTGCCATTGCGCCGGTACCCCATCTAGCGTGTGTGCATAGACAACACGGTGCAGCACAGGAAAGTTAATACCTGGAAATTTTGGATTAGTTTTATAAGTTACTGCCATTTTAATACAAACAATGTTCTATCTTCTGCATTACGAAACCAAAACTTTGCATTGTTAGCATACCATCGAGCACCAGGTTCCCACACACCCATCTCTGCACTTGGTCCAAATACCTCCACACACCATTCTGTCATGTCTCGCCATGTTTCCACTCCTCCCCAGTCCCCACTCAAATCCCAACTGAATTCCGGACGGACAATATAGTAACGAGATCCGTGTATGCGACCTTCAAGTAGTTCGAGTTTCATGCCCATACCAATAAAAATGCCACAAAGTCTTTTTCGTGTTTGAAGGAAATTCCGCCATGCATAGCATTAGTTGAATCGTATGCAAAAATGTCAGCATCGCCGCGTTTAACATTATCAAGTACCCAGCAGCGAGCGTCACGTATTGTGCCCGAGCTATATCGCTTTAGTTCATTAAATGCAGCGAAGTACATTAGTTACCACCCCATTTTAGCAGAAACAGTGATAAATCTTCTTCTCGGTTGAACTCAATTTCGCCAAAATGTATAGAATCATGCCATCGAATTTCATTAGTATCTGCACAATATCCGGCCCCGCCAAAAGTTTCGTAACACCATTGTCGTATTTTGTGTTGATCCGATGGGTGTTGTTTGCTAGCTGCAAACGCTGCCATGAATCGTTGAGTGTATGGATCAGCTGGGTGAATAAATGGATAAACATGAATAAACATATTACAACCACTTTAATTTAAAGAGTGTTTCGGCTTCTTTGGCTTCAAACAAAAAGCATTGGTTGATGTAGTCCCAGTTCCCTTGTCCAAACGCTTCGTTGCACCATGTGCTAAGTTCGTACCAGTGTCCATTGTGGCCAGCAGATGGCCACCAATTGATTTGTCGGGGATATGGTACATTAACTTTAGCTTGAAACGCCATGCTGCAATTTTAATAAGAAAAGGGTATAATCATGCTCAGTATCAAACACAAGGAAATTTTCTCCTTTGCTCCAACTCCACTCTCGCTTAACGCCAAGATCTTGAGTCACAAAATGCCAGAAGTCAAGTTCTCCGATTTTTAGCATTTGTGCAATTATAGCGTCAGAATGATTTTTCGACGGGATTTTAATTTTTTTGCGAAATAATTTCATTTCCACTTCAGCACAAATGCTGTCCTATCTTCGGAACGTTTAAAGCAATACCGGTAGTTAATTTTATCCCATATAAATTCAGGATGCTCGTTGGAGCTGCGTGGTCCGAATGTTTCTTCACACCATGCATCAACTTGTTCGTAATGCACTTGGGTCGCTTTGATGTTCCAGAATGCTCCTGCAGACAGGGGCAACCGTGCCCAATACCATTCCACAGTGTTGTTTTCAGTTGCATGACTGGCGGCTTCGTCTACGTATGTTTCCCCAGTCTCAAGTTCGGTACCCATGTCCATGTCCATTGGCTGCACACCAATGATGTCAGTTGCGATCATTGTAGGCATAACCTTGCGGATCATTGGCATCATAATTTTCATTTGATCACTTAAATTCTTATCAGTCATACTGCGCCCATTTTAATTTATACACGATGTAAACATCTTCGTCCATCCAGAGATTGTCTAGTCCGTAATCGTAAGCTGTGCCCCAACGGTCACCTTCGGGGCCAAAGTTTTGTTTAAGCCAATGCCATATAGTTGCCTTACGTGGATGCCCCCAATGTTCGATGGCTAGGCCGTATTGCTTCATAGCCACTTTAGCTTAATAAACGCCAGCAAGTCTTCGCGCACAATGTAGATAGCACGATGCCGCCCGCCATAACTGCGCCAACGTCCCTCACCGCCATTTTCTTCAATCCAATCCCCAAACCAATAGCTACAGCTTATGCGATTCCACACATATCCGTCATCTTCTTTGAAGCCGTATTCGCAACCTGGCTCAACGTAATACAGTCTATCGCCATGTACCATATCATATTTTGGGTCATGTTTGGCCCGAAACCACTCTTGTGATTTAAAATCTGGTCTACTCATTACGACCACCTCAACACAAACCAAGAAAACTTCTTTTCATCAATGACATTGTATCCAACTATCTCGTTGTGATCATCTGACAACAATATCTCTACGCCGCATTTGGTTTCTAGAAAATGTAGATAAGCATCTTCTTTGATTTGGCCAGTGACGACTTTTGCTTCGGGTGGCAACTCAATGGGCTTTTTCAGAAATTCATTCTGCCCTTGTCTAACCACAATCTTTTTCACAAGTTCTAAATCCATCACGACCACCTCAACGCAAACAAAATGTGTTCTTGCTCACACAAGAACTTGAAAATATATCTGCCAGTGTATCTAAAATTGTCACCGTGTGCTTCCCATTCAGCTTCGGTGCATATAAACTTATACTCACGCTCTTCTCGCAACCAATGCATGGCTTTTGAGTATGTGCGGTAGTCGGGCACAATGTGATGGAACATTTTCCCACCCTCGCATCTATGTGTATGGCGACAAATATCTTCCCACTCTAATTTAACTGTATCGGTCATGCAAACCTCAACATAAACAGCATCATGTCGCTTTCATTCTTGAAGCAGAATCGGTCCCATGCTTCACTCCATCGTGGATTTTTGTAGGCAGGTGAATGCGGACCAAACTGTTCTGCACACCAGGCAAGCATATCGTCACGGTGCCCATACAGGCTCCCTCTGTACTTAACGATATATCGTTGCTTCTTTAGAATGTCTTCGTCGGGGTACAGTGTATAACTCATGCCCACCTCAGTGCAAACAATGTTGCATACTCTGATTTAGTAAATTGCCATTTGCATCCTGGCATGCCGTAGGATTCTCTCCATTTATCGCATCGATTGTTAAACATGTCCACGCACCAATCCCACATTTCGTTGTATCCTCGGTCGTAGACTTGTTGAGCGGTAAAAACAACTTCGTACTTCCAATGTCTGCGGTCTTGCCTGCGTTGGTGTGAGTTCATGCCCATTTCAGTGCAAACAATACTGCATCTGCCTCTCTGTCAAACACAAAATTTGTGCTTTTTGCAAAACGTTCGTAAGTGAAGGAATACTTGTGTCCGTGGCGCGAGATTTCGGGGTCGTTTAGTGCAAGTGTGTACTTGCACCATTTAATAACTTCTCGCAAAACCTCCGCACGGTGGTGATTGGTCATAACATGCCAGCCAAAGAGTCCTTCTTTGATCATGCCCACCTCATCAAAAACATTAGTTCGTCTTCGGGACTGTTAAAGTCGACCATAAAGTACAAGTAATCGCCCTTGCGGAAGCTGTCAACAAACCTCCCGTTGGGAATATCACTGAGCCCGCCTTCGATCATTCGCTGCTGAATGTTGACCCAATCAATCATACGGTACGTTAACATGTCATGCCCACTTTAATAAAAACCAAGCATACTTTTGCTCGTCGTGAATTTTAGTTACTTGTGCAACTCGTCCCTGACTGTGATGAGAATACTCAAACTCAAACCCGTGGTCGTTCTTGATCCAGTCCCTAAACCCCTTAATTTCGGGCCATTGTGTCCAGGCATTGCTCAATGCCGTTGATAGCTGATCTTTTTGCACAGGTATCGGGCCCGATGATTTGTAGATAGTTAGATTTCCGTAGACGCTGTTTAGTTGTATCTTACGATCCCACTTTAGAAATTCTTCTTTAGTCATACCCACCTCAATGCAAACAGTGTAGCATCTTCTTCATTGTGAAACCAAAATGTACGCATAGTGTCCCATGCCCAACGTTTGCCGTTTGGTTCCGGTGGCCCAAAGTTATCCAAGCACCATTTCCAAGCGACCTGTGTACCACTTTCCCCGTATACATTACGAAGTTTCTTGCTGATTTTAATTTCAATCATGACCACCTCAGTACGAACCAATTGAGTGTTTTCTCATCAGGAAATGACACCACTATCTGCTGACTGGCTGCACTGCCAAAGGTGTGGCTAATACCGTACTCACGGCCAAGCCAATCCCAGACACTAATATTGGACTTGTATAGATCATCCCAATAGTGGTTAGCAACCTTCTTGAAGTAGGGATAGATGTCTGCATAGATTTTAGTCATGACCACCTCAGCATAAAGATAACTGCATCATCTTGATTTTTGAAACTGAAGAAGATTCGATAGTCTGTAAATTGGTGTCCATGCAGCTCACGGATTAGTCCGTAGAAATCGCCATTGGCATAGCTCCACGTACCTTGATGCCTGCCGTCAATTGAATGGTTGCCCCATCGAACATGGCACCAATTTACAACATCTAAGTAATTAGTATGCAGCGTAGGATGCACACACCAGCAATTGTGCTGCTGGCTGTATTGTAGTACTTGTGTAGTATCGCTTGCTATCATATTCGATTGGGGCTGTTTCGAATATTATAGCATACTTTAATTATTTGGCCAACTTAGCCCCAACGTAGTACAAACATGGATGCATCAGATTCTGAGCTAAAATAAATGAAATTATCTTGCAGTGCAGTATCAATGTTTTCTTCGCCGAATGTATCTTTTGCCCATTGTATTGCAGCTTGCCGCTTAGTGGGCCACCATCCTACTAATTGTATTTCGACCCAGTGCGGATCTTCTAACTCCATTTTAGTAGCCACAGTGTGTACTCCTCTTCAGTTGGCCATACCATGATCTCTTCCATAAAGATATTGCGTATAACTTGGGCACCAAATTCAGTCTCAAAGTCATGGGAATGTTTGGTGTACTGCATTGGCAATCCGTATTTTGCCGCTAAATGCATCTTGGCATTTTCGTATGCCTCCTTGCAGTTCTGCACAGGAACAACCTTTGCTGACATACAGTTTTAAAATTTCAATGCCATCAATGTGTAGATGGATTCGTGTACGTCAAAGACAGCGTTCACGAATCGAGATTGGGAGTAACCGCGGTGTTCGTAAATAAACTCTTGTTCTTGCTGTCGGACCCACGATGATACTTCTGGCGAAAAGAAATCAATTTCTATAGTATACCATTGCTGTCCGTCTACCATAGCATCGGTTACAGTGTTGAATTTTGATCTTCTCTTAAAGTTATAAGCTAGAGGGAATGTGTTGGGCATAATTCCCTCAGTTGAGTCCTTGATCATTATTTGCCCCATTTCAGCGTGTAGGTCATGAAACACTGTTCATCTTTAAAGTAAATGTGGTTGCGATTTGTCCACCAATTGCCGCCCTTGACTGATCTCCCTAATGTCATACGGCACCACTCTTTGATTTCAAGCGCATCTGCACTTTTATTAAACGCCCACGATGTTGATCTAGGCAATTCGACTTTATGGAAAAATTTCATGACCATTGCAACATAAACCATGCATGTTGTTTTTCGTTTACAAGTTCGTAGTTGGTTAGCTGTGAGCCTGTGGGAAGGTGTATAACTTGGCAACGAATACCGGAGTCCTTCTCTAACTCTTCGAGGTCAGTTGGTGCCCAGTACTGTGAAAAATTATGGTGTTTTGATTTACGCCAGTTGTTGCAGACGTTATCATATCTTGTCCTTAGTGCAAACTGTTCCGACACAGTAATGGTGTTAGGAATTAGTTTTGTAGTCATAAGTGCCTTAATGTAAACATTATTAGATCTTCTTCTTCAAAGAAGTCCGCATAACGCTTGCTGTATTCTGTGTAAATGCGACCGCCGCATGACCAAACGTAATGATCAAACGCTTGGCCGGGTCCATAACGCAGATTAAGTCGATCAAAGTGATCAATCCAATGTCCTGAGGATTTATACCCATTGTTTGCAGCCCACTTCTGGAAGATAGTGTTTAGCTGGTCTGAATCAATACGTGCCTTTTTCATGCTGTATTATAACATGATATTAATTTATCAAAAAATTAATACTTTAGCTATCCTCTAAGATCTCAAATAGTGTTGCGTATTCGACCCAGGGCTCCATGTGAAAGCCTTTGCCCCACACTGCCCAGAATCGTTGTTTGTAAACAGTGCGTAACCAAATGCGCTGGCCGCCAATTGTTTTAACTGGCCAAAGTGCAAACGTCTTGCGCCACGTATAGCAGTCGGGCCCGTTGTAAATTCGTTCAGTGATATCCAATTCCACAGTCTCCGATCCTATTAGCAATGGCGCAATGCCCGTTGAGTTGCGGTCCCACTTAAGGCGATGCTCTCCAATGCGGCCATTTTTAAGACGGACTTTCATTAATACGAATGTGTTACAGGTTCGGTGTAAATTTGGGTTAGTAGATTTACTTGATCTGCGTACCGTAATTGCAACATACATTCACCTTTTTCGTCAAACGTGGTTAGCTTTACAAATCCAGCCGAGGTCTGAAAGTGATACACCTTTCCGCATCCAGTTTCAATGCGCTGGTGCTCGCTAACCGCAGGATCTATCTTAATGTTGTTGTTCTTACAGTAGTCTATATCGTCTTGGGAAATAATGACGTCTCGATTTAATGCCCAAATTTGTACAATTTGCATTTATCGCTCCATTACTTGCCACACATCGATCTTGTTTTTTAATTCTAGGTTGTGTGCTTTTATTAGGTCAGATTCTTCCCGTGCTCTCCGAGCTTCGGCATGTGCCCCTACTGCTCGTTGCTCTGCATTAGTGACTTGAGCGTGTACGTCCTTAATAAAATCCATTACAGTACGGGTCTCTAATCTATCTCGCTCTTCCCTTATGTCCTCTAGTTCTCTGTTCGCTACCCACAAATCGTCTTCTATAGAATCTAGTTTGCTGCGTAGGTGCTCAATATAGTCTCCCGGAGAATATGTGTCACCTTCTTCCGTGAAGGTCCAGGTATCGACGTCCATCCCTGCATCGGCAAGTTTAGTTAGCGCATTGTCGTCGCCGGTAAGAATTTTAATGAATCGGTCAACGATTGGGTCAGTATTGCTGAGTGTAATGTAGCGAATAAATTCGCGGTCGGATAATTGATTGTAGTTCATAAGTGTTCAAAATTTAATGCAAACATTATTGCGGCCTCTTCCCATTCGAACTGTACCACATCGTAATCTCGGGAGATACCCGACTGATCTTTGTATACATCTTTCCATTCTACATGGAATCGTTTAAAGTATTCTTGCGGTCCGGTGGGGTATTTCTCGCACCAGGTGTACATTTCGTTAGTGCATGCTTTAACTTTAAATCGAAATCTAAAGTATGGACGATTATTGCCTCCGCCTCCGTAGAAATGTTCCATTGATTACTCTTTTGTTAAGAAACTCAGTAACTCTGCTTTTGCTTGCTCAGTTACAGCTTTGTTAGACTGATTTGTATTTGTGCATCCTTGCGCCTTGCATGCTGCGGGCTCGTGGAATGAAAAAGTGCGTCCTTGGTCCCATCCATGCGTTGCATCTTGATAGACTGTTACGCTAGTTAAGTTCTTTTGTTTTTCAGACGGGATCAAGTTTTTGAAGGTGTTACATGCTAACCCATCTTTTCCGTTATAATCGTCCTGTCCTCCCGCTAGTATCATTGTGGGAACATCGGCCCATGCATCCATAAATGTTTCGGGAAATTCCTTTAGACGATCTTTAAAGAACCATGAGCTTGTGTCTCGTTCGATAATCTTAGAGTAGAACCAGCATACTGGGTACAGACTAACAACGCGATGCAATTTAACAGTTGGTGTATATTTCTGTTGTGCCCATTCTGTTGCAGCAAACACACTTAGGTTAGCACCGTACGAAGTGCCAATAACGGAAATTCTAGAGTGGTCAACAGTATCCAGGGAATTCAAATATGCAACGGCACCCATTGCTTTTGCTAGACTTTCTGAGTACTGAAATTTGCCGGGCTTGTTAAACATAATGGGCTCAATTGTGATGAACCCGTTGGAATTTAATAAGTCGGCGTATTGTTTAGTGGTACCTGCATCAAACCCGCCTGAATGGTGTAAGATAACCACAGCTGGCAATTTTTTATTAGATGCCGGTTGTGTCACTACTGCATTAGCAACAGCGCTGGTTCCGATATTGGTTACGTAGGTGTAACTAATCTGTTCCTGCGCATCAACTGCACTGCAATAGATTAATATCAGTATTGCCAACAAACGGATAAACATTATGCCCACCTTAGCATGAACATTGTAGCATCCTGCCCGTTTTTAAAGGCAAAGTAGCGCCCAATGTTTCTCCAATTGCCACTCTTGAAGTTGTCGTAACACCAGCGTTCGGCATCCTGTGTATCCTTGACAGTGACCTGATGCGGCCAATACTTTTTGTTTAATACTCTCATGCGATGCTCCTCGTCTAATTGTGCCCAAAGTTGCCTGCTTGCCCGGGAGGTCATTGGGTACATGCTGTTGATATCATTATCCATTAGGTCCATTTCAATGTAAACATTATAGCATCTTCTTGATTTTTGAACGCAAAAAACATTATATCTTTGCCACCGATTTCGTTAACTACCCACGCCGGTTCGTTGTATCCGTATTTGTCCCAAAGTACTCTATGTATACTTTCTCGCCATTTACCAGTGCAGTGCTCGGAGCACCATGCATTTGCTGCCCTGTACCCTTCTTCCCAGTTACTGTAGTTCCGGGTAAACGGTTCTGTGTTGTAGATAGCAATAAGGTGCGGGTAACCGCAAAAAACATCAGTGATGCGATTTGCACATGAGTTGAAATCGGGGTCGTAGTGCAGGTCGTATTGACGCTGGCTCCACCCTCGTTTTTTCAGTAAGCGCCGGTGTTTCCAGTTTTTAAAATATTCAAGCAACGATGTCATTGGTTATATATTTTAAGCGAAAGAATGTTTCTACTGTGTCGTCGTAGAAGTCAAGAAACACAGTCTCGGTAAAATTATTCATACCCGGATCCCACTGTTTGTGATACCTGGTAGTAAAGCCCAACTCTCTTTTCATCGTTTCTCGTATGAGGAAAATACTAGGCTTATGGGAATTTTCTTCCTTTATTATCCTGGAGATTTTGTTCCATTCACGAATTTTTAGTGCTATCATACTTTAGCTTGAAAAAGGTTGCATCTTCGTCCTTGAGTTTTGCAGTTACTTGGTATCGAAGAGAGTATGAGCGGTAATCGTTGCATTTGCGCCATTGGGGAGTTTCGATTGCATGCTTCATAACCCATTTGCCGGCATCACTTAGCTGCCATTCAAAAAGTGGCACGGCTGCGTAGATATCGGGATCGTCTACGTCACCTAATGTAAACTCGTGTACGACTAATGTTATCGCCATTTTAATGCAAATAATGTGGCATCGTGTTGTTTGGCAAATACAAATGTATAGACCTCGCTAAATGCATGCGATGGATTAAGTTGTATATCCCAATCGTTACTAGTAAAATGCTGCATACACCATTCACCTGCTTCTGAGGCAGCGGCAGCGCCTTTAATAATAATACTGTTCATGAATAAACATTATATAACGTTGCGCATTTTCAGTCAAACTTACGACCTAATGTATCCCATGTTTTCATTTTCTCTTTAATATCGGCTTCCAGTTTCCGATATTCGTCGCCTAAACGTTTAAGCTCTGACCATTCCGATTCTAATTCCGGTGCTGGTTTTAGTATAGCCAATCGACTTTCTATATTCTCAAGAGTTTTCTTTATGCTTTTCCCGCCAATTACTATATCGCTTTCGCCTTCTAAGGTGATACCAGTTTGACTAATTTGCACCGGGGCAGTAGTTGATGAGGCGGCGGATAAGGTGTAGGATGGACTAGTGGTCCATGCGGCGGAACTGGTTCCGTTCCACATGCCAGTGGTGAGTGTTATATTTCCGTATGGTATTGTCATATATCTAGCCGTAAAAAAGGCCTATACGCTAGTATAGACCTTTTGCTAACTAAAGTCAACAGTTTAGAACTTATACGTCAAACCCAAAAGTTGGGTCAAATTCTGTAGCTCGGGATTCGTATCCAGCATATCCACGTGGGTTGCAAATGATTCGAGTATCACCGACTGCGTAATCGAATGGGTCGTGGGTGTGACCATGAGTCCAAACTTTGATTTCTGGATTATCAAGAATGAATTCACTTAGGTCGCTGCTATAAGCTCCGTTCATAATCTGATCGTGTTCGTACTTGGGCTTAATACTAAGTTTAGTTGGTGCATGATGAGTGCAAACAACAACCGGTTTTGGTGCCCCTGTTGCACGATTCTCTTCAAGGAAGTGTCTAAACAACTGTTTTGTCTTTACATGTTCTTCTACAGTGCGTTCAGGAGTAAGTCTGTGCCATACATTCTTTACTTCATTAAACATGGTAATCTGACGATAGTCATTCATCATGCTTTTCATATGATATAAAGTTAGCTGGTCGTGATTGTTCATGTCAGTCCACAGGGTACCGCCTAAGAATAACACCCCATCAATTTCCATGCGCTCTTTTTCGAGTACATGGATATTTGGTGGAAGATTATCCTTGAGATGTTGGTACGTCTTTTGTAACTGGAACCCGTAATGTTCATGGTTGCCCATTACGTAAATCACGTGTCTGTACTTGGTACACTCTTCGTAGAAGAATCGGCAGTACCGATGATTTTTGATACCAGTGCGTTCGTTGAGTGCTACAATTTCTGGAGTGTAGTCTGCTAGTTTTAGATTTTTTGCTTCCAATACATCGCCGCTGAGGATCAATACATCGCCGCCGGGCAATGTCAAATCGCTAAACTCTAGGTGCAAATCACTTATAACATTAATACGCATTGTTGTCTCTTAATAAAAGAAAGGCACCGCAGTGCCTTTTTGAGGTGGTCTAATTACTTAGATTACACCAAGCCTAGCTGGATAGCTTTGTAGCCAGCAGCAATAACCTTGCGGCTTGCCTTACCATGGCGATACTCAGTTACCTGAACGCCGTTACCTGCCTTGCGAGAGTTTGCATAAATTGCAAAACCTGCTTGACGGATGCGAGTAGCTTCAGCACGAAGATTGCCAATGCCAAAACGCTTTTTAGCTTCAGATTGAGTCAAACTTTGACCCTCAAGTACCATTGCCTTAAAGGCCTTACCAGTTTTGGTTTCTAGATTAAACATTTAAATATTCTCCTAATAGTTGCTGTATGTAAACAGCTGATTCTAGTATAACAAAGCAGTGTATGCGAAATCAACTAATTTGGTTAAACAGTGTCGGGCTCTTCGTCCGTAACAGTCCACCCTAGCTTGTGTAGGTCTTCGCGAATTTCGTCTGTGACAATACTTTCAGCTACATGATTGTTTTTTTGATACACGTATTGTTCTTGTTGTTCTTTGGTCATTTCTTGGTACTCCTCGTCGGATATTTCGCCACGAATTCCTGAGCAGTACCAGTCAATGTAGTCGCCTTTTTGCTGCATATCTGCAATAATACCCCCGGCATAACGCCACGAGCAACTCCAGGTTTTATCTGCTAGAATTTGGTACACATCTAGCTTCTGAAAGTTGTTATTGCACATAGCAGCATAGAGGTTTTGTGCATACCCATCGCTATTGCGCACTTTCTCTAAGATCCAGTCCGTTGTACGCAAATCCCATTCTAAATCATTTGAGTGGTCGGGCTGTTCTGCCCATTCACTTTGCAGACGTTGGCTGGTATCGTACATTTTGAGATAATCTGCACTGGGCTCTTTGCCCTCGTCTGCACATCGCTGAATGTACGCATTCTTTTGGAACGTGTTACGGTCTGGACTTTTAGAGATAGTCACGATAATACTTTGATATGAGTTACGTTGGCAGTTCGGAAACTACGCCATTCGCTCTTGTCCAAGCACCATACGCTAATGTTCTTGGGATTGTACTCGCGAGTTTCGTGTAGCTTTGCTGCATCACGCTGTGGTAATGCGCTTGGCATAAGGGTACAAGGCATGGTGCGAGTCTCGCCATTTACTTTGGTAAATGTAACCTCACATTGGTGCTCCCACAGCATGCTGGTAATTTCGCGCTCGCGCCCACGGAGCTCATCGTCTGACAGCTCCATGGTACCTGCGTAAACTAACTCAACAGTGCTCACTTGTCACCTTTGTTGCGAGCGCCCTTTTGGCGAGATTCGGCTTCTGCAATCTTAACAAAGCTGCGAATGAACGCACCACGAACGTGGTTGTCAAGGATGGTTGCCGATGCCATCTTAACTAAGCTACCGATTTTAACGGCTTTGGGGTCATAACCTCTGCATGTCATACTTTTTCCTTTAGTAAATTGAATGTTTCTTCGTGTTCGTAAATGTGTGCCACGCACTTAACGTGGCCTTCGTTTGCTGCCCACTGAATATATTGCCTAATATTTGCTGGACACGAGGGCAGTATGTGTATCATAGCCCTTGGGTAAGCAATAAGCCCATCGTACATTGTAAAGCCTTTGTCGCCGGAACGCAAGGTTTTTATGTTACTTTTATGCCCGATAAAGCTCATTCTTCGCCCTTTAGGATTCGAACAATACGGTCTGCCATCATGCGCTGGTGAGAATTGTCGGTGTATGCATAGTTGTAGTTCATTTTAATAAACGTGAACTCATCCATGCCTTCGTGTTGCATTTTAATGCTCACGGTACCGAACATGTCCTTGTCCCACCAGATTTTAGTGGGCAGTATTTCCACAACAGTAACAGGATCGGACATGTTAGGCTTCTAGTCCGAGCATGTTGAGTCCACGATGATGCAGCTCTCGAGTAGACTCAATGGCATCTTCGTTGCTCATTGCTGCAAATGCCTTAGCATGAAACTCTTCGTCAGGCAAAATACGTGCAAAAACATTTCGGATGTCTGCGTCAATTTCGGGATCATTTGCTAACTCAGTGATCCTTAACAGGCGCATAGTCTCTGCATGGTGCCCTGCACCTGCAATCTCGTCAAATGTGTGCAAATGATCTAGGATCGGCTCCCAGTATCGTGTGCCTTCGATTGACGGCACTGGCAATTCAATCCCTCGAGCCTGCAACAGTTCTGCGACCCAAGATGCATGCTGTTGTTCGTCGTTGGCAATGCGTTCCAGCACCTTCCCGTAACGTGTGTTTTGTTGTGTGTTTGCAAGCTCTTGGATACGATCGGCAGCAAGTTTCTCGCCTACATACTGTCGTTCAAGCCATTGTGTGAGTTTTGCTGGATTGGTTTTAACTTCAGCAATCCATTGGGTAGTAGTTTTCATGATAGTTCCTTTGTTTAAATTGGTGCATTTATTTTTCGATCTTTACACAACGCATGCGGGCGTCGCCTTTTTTGCCTTGTGACTCTTGCTCGAATGCCACAATAGCAGCTTGGCATTTTTCTAAGGTTTTGAATTCCATAGTGGGCACAATGGTATTCACAAAGTGCCCGCTATAAACCAACGAGATTAGGACATAAACAGTGTTCATTCATTGACTCCAAAATGTTCTTTTAATACTACACTAGCTTCATAATCCACGTATTCATCGAGTGCAACTTCTTGCGTAATTTCAAACCCTTCCACAAGCATAGCACATTCTTTAATCAACAACTAGGCGAACTTTTCATTGTATGAATCAAAATAGAATGCGCCGGTTTCCTTCTCCATGCTGATAGCGTATGAATCAGCCTGTTGAGCAAGTTCTTTAATTCGTTCGTTCATACCTTCCACAATCCTTTCATTAGGTCGCGTGATTTTCCAACAGGCGGTTCCTCTTTATTTCCAAAGTGATTGGTTATTGCCCGAGCATTATCATAATCAACTACATTACAGCATTCCTTGACAATCAACTCTGCAAACTTTTCCAAATCAACACTTTTACCTTCGTGAATTGATCCATTGTGTGCGGTGTATGTTTCTACCAATGTCGCCTGGCGGCGTAGTTCTTGAATTCGTTCGTTCATTGTTCAGCCCTCGTAAATAGGTCCAAGCAAGCCAAGTTGGTCACATACATCGTATGCTGCTTCATCGAGACGATCGGAGATGATTTCATCTACTGCAAGCATATCCGTATCAACCATTGCTGCCTTGATGATCGTGAAAGCATCTTGCAGTAACAACTCTGCAAACTTTTCAAGGTGCGGTGCAATGCACAATTCGGTGCCGTACTCCAAATTATACTCTGGAATTTTGGCCTGTTTAGCAAGTTGTTTAATTCGTTCGTTCATACTGGCTCCGCTTGAATTGTGCCCTTAACCACGGTGAGCAACATTCGGTACGGGGCTTCAAACTTGCCCTTGCCCATTACTGCGGCATCTACAGTGGGAAACGGACCTGCTACGATTCCTTGGCCGCTGACTAGATAATATACTTGATAGTTTGTCATTTTGGATTCCACATTTCTTTACCAGTTACTCGTTCATACCACGGGCCTAACCAATTTAGCCACACAATCAAGAATAGAAAGAGTGGGATGAATGGTATGAAACAAATAAATTCCACTACCAGTCGCAATTTTTCATTCTTGATACGGTTAGTCATTGTTCAACTCCGAAATGCTGTTTCAATGCTTCTGCAAATCGTTCACTTGGTTTGTAGTTCAGATTAGCAGGATCCCGCTGGGCTAAACAAACTTCTGCACATTCTGTAACAATCAATTCAGCGAACTTTTCGATTGCCTCTACTGTAATATACCCAACATACCGTCCGGGGATTCTAGTAGGAGTACACTCACCTAGTAGGTCGGCTGCATCGCCGAGTTTTTCAATTCGTTCGTTCATATCACTTCCTGTGTCTGAAACTTTGTTTTAAGTCAAACCCGTGTTGCACAATCTTTTCCTTGTCGGACATATTATCGTGTACCTCTAGGTCTGGACTCGATACCATTTTATTTGATACATAGTAAGCAATATCCTGATATAGCTGCTCGGGTTGAATATGGTGGTTAATGCCGTACTCGCTAAGTATAGGAATGTTCTTACCAAAAACGATACGAGTTGTTTTTGTGTCCCAGTTATGCTCGCAGCTTTCAACAACGAACACTGGATGCTGAATAATTTTACTCAGCTCAATGGCAATCTCGTTTTCTTTCTCCCCAAAGTATCGTTCCCACTTTGGTGCAAGTCGATCTTCGGCCAAGTAACGACGGTATCGATATCTCATTGAAATACGATCGAGCAATTTTTCGTCAAAGTTTTCTTTTGTGAACAACTTATAAGGTCCGCATTGGCCCAACTCGTCGCAAACAGCAACGATGGTGTAGACTCGTCCGTTGATAACTAACCACTTTACTTGTGATTTATGTTCGTCGAGTCCGGGGGAATTGAATGCGATGTTTCCTTTTATTAACACAGAGGTCAAGTCGTCACTTAGAGGTTCACGCACATAGGTTACACGCTCGTCGCCACCACCGTAGAGGTGTGCAACATAGTCGTAGTAATCCTTGAAACGTGACTTGATTTTCATTATTCAACTCCGAAGTGTTGTTTAATTGCTGTCGCACAATTTGCCGCTGATGCATCTTTGCGGCCATTACTTCCTGCAAAGCTGGCTTCTGTGTCGCATAGTTGAGCACACTCCTGAACAATTAACTCAGCAAACTTATCGCTTACTTTCTTAATCTGCTCAGGATCAAGAGAAGTCCAAGTTTCGGGGATCGCTGCGTCTAGTGCTTTCCCGAATAGTTCGCGAGTTCTATTGTTCATAGATCAACACCCAGGAGACGATTTAGTATGTTAGCATCAGCTTCTCCGTTGCTTTTAACGTTACAACTAATGCTTTCGCCATAGCAATGGTACCGGTCTTGGTCAATAAAGCAGAACCCTGCACCTACAACTTCTCCGCCAACTGCTCGAGCCACATCGGCATGCTGATTTAGTTCGCTAAAAACAAAAGGAACGCTGAGGTTGCCTTGCTTTACGATAATGTATTTGCACTTCATTTTGGTTCGTTGTTTGGTTGTGGAATGCCAATAACAGTACAGTGTTGGTTGCGCGGCAAAGTCTTTTCGCATTCACTCTTTGCACGTCGGTACTTTTCAGCATCTGCGAACGGCATAGTGTTAAGTATAGCACACAAAAAGAATCCGGCAACCATTGCATAGCCATAATCTTTAATCACAATTTTTCTCCAATAGCAAATCCGCGCCAAGTTTTGAATCGGGGGAACCGCAAGCTGTATACATCGGTGCTATCTTGATTTAGCGTAGCAGCATCGGCTCGCACTTCGCCAATTTGACCGATTACTGTGTCACCGGGCATTGCAGTATGCTTAATGGTCTTGCCCTTAGACTTAGAAGTCCACTCAGCTGGCTTGCCAGTATGTGACGCCCAAATCTCTGCACGAGCTTGATCACTCCAGCCACCACCACAGCTCACACGGATAAACTTTCCGTCATCGGTACCTTCAAATACCACAGCACCCATCTTGCCCACGTTCTTACCAGTACCTTCTTCAACTGCAACCGCAGTCAGCGACACTTCAATGAAGGGCTTCATCTTGAGCCAGCTGTATGTGCGATCGCACTCGTAAACATCATTGAGCTCTTTGAGCATAATGCCTTCGTAGCGTGGTTTACCGGTTGCTGGGTTGATTTCAATGGCTTGTGCATTGATTTCCATAAGGCGTGCATAACCTTCGTTGGTATCCAGGTCAACGACTTCTTGCCCTACAACTGCCACGTTAGGCAAGTGCTCTTCAATTGGGGTAAACCATGCCAACAAGTCTGCACTACGTTGCTTTTGGGTACGAGTACCCATGCCTTCGTGGAACTCATTGAGCGGGATGATGTCAAACAAGTTCAGCACCGCATCATCTGCATTAACATCACTTTTGCGTTTGGCTTGCTTCATCAAGTCCTGGAAGCTGGCGCTCATAATCTCGCCGTCGAGCACCATCGGTTCAGTGAAGAACACCGCATGCTTGGCAATTTGTTGCTTAACAACTTCAAAGTTGAGCAGCTCTTTACCATTGCGTGAGTACTGATCAACCTGACCACTTGGGTAAACAATAGTGAGCACACGCATACCGTCCAACTTGACCTCAATGATCTTTGTGCCCGCAATCTTTTCTTCGCACTTTGCACCATCGTGTGCAAGCTGGCAAGCAAACACAGGCACGTGGTACTTGGGGTCTGCCATTTTGTTAACGGTGGTGTCGCTGGTTCCGCAACGCATGTCCTTAATAAGAATGCGACGATACCAGTTGTTCCACTGCTCTTCAGTTGCTGTCATTCGCAAAAAGTTAACGGCAGTCTGTGCGGCATTTCCAGTGAGTTCGCGATTGCGAAGTTGGTCAGCAACCTTCCAGAACGCTTCGCTGCTCAGCCCAGTGCCGTCGCCGGTTTTGGTGTCAACTTTCTTGATGCCGAATGTGATCATTGCATCGTAGGCAGCACGGAATCCGCGAAACAGTTCATCATTGCCTGCACGACTTTCCCGGGCAATAACGTCTTCTTTAAACAGGCGACTATTATCGCTTTCGAGTTCGGCAATAATGTTCCATGGTTCGTTCATATGTAACTCCGTTTTATCAATGTGTTTATTATAGCACAGTTTTGGTTTATTTGCGTGACTTTTCTGAACCTGCAATGATCATGTAGCCGTAACGATTGTGGAATTCGTCAAAAGTTGACAGCTTAACTGGATTGATAGCAATCTGTTGATCACGCAAGAGATACCGTGCAATGTAGACCGGGAAAGCAACTTCAGCAATCACTGGGGGGATCTTACGCAATTCTTCTTCCAGGGTCTCGCGGTTCTTGCTGAACATCACAACCATTTCTTCGACGTCTGCTGCAAATTTTTCGACATCTTCTGTTGCACCGTATGTACTAGCAGGTGCTGGAAAATTGGCGTGTACAAAAGTATACAGATTGTCCCATGCGGTGCAAATAGGAGCACTGAGCTCTGTACCGCGCTCACCGTAGTACCATGTAATAAACTCGCCATTTGCTGCAATTACTGCATCGTTAACTGCGATTGTGGCGTCCATCAATGCCAGTGCGTCTGTGTACTTTTGGAACATTTCTAACTCCGGTGCGTTGCAATACATGTATTATACACGATAATGGATTTATCGTCAAAGAAAAAGCCCCTTGCGGGGCTTTTATTTTTGTGTACTTAGGTATTACACGTTTTCGATGCCGTTCAGCTTCCAGTCTTTACCAAACTTTTCGTAATGCCAAACTTGGTTAACTTCTGCGCCATCGTCTTCGAACTTGTACCAAATGCTAAACTCGGTGGTGTTAGCAAGGCGAACTTCGTGGCTAACATTGTGCAAGGTAAGAGTGCTAGCTTGCAAGTCGTTAGTCAATTCGTCCACAACATCAGGGCCAAGCAGAGTTTGCAATGCAGTTACATCTGCGGATGCAAACGCTTTCTGAATTGTCCAAAATTGCTGGGTAGGGTTAAATGGGATATTACTCACGCCACGCTCCTTGTTTACGTATGCACGAACGATTTGAAAACCTTTGTAAAACAGCCAAGCGATGCCAAGCAGAATTGCAACAACAAACACAAAGCCAATAAGATCAGCGATAAAACTCCACACAGTATACTCCTTTTTAGGTTGAACAAATCCGCTACTAGTAATAACCGTTCCATCGGAATTTACTACGCTTTGAGGTGCAGTGCCGGTAGCACCACTAGACACAACGCCGCCCGAAGGAGTGCCGTTATTGATAACAGTGGTTCCACTGCCATGATTGCTATGGCCGAACAAGCTGTTGCCGATCATGCTGCCAACAAGGGAACCGCCAAGTGAGCTAGCAAACACACCTCCTGCCCCGAGTCCGGGACTAGGTGCAGCATACCCGCCGCCACCATACGAAGGAACATTTGCACTACCGTAACTTGGTGCTGGGCTTGAGTACCCGCTGGCAGTAGAAGAGCCGGTGCTGCCCACTCCAGTTGTGCCACCCGGTTTACTTTGTGCTACTTGGTTTTGCACTGGGGCAGTTACTTCGCTTTTGCGAACACCAACGCTTGAAGCGGTGCCACCAATACCACCTGGCTTGCTAGGTGCTGGTGCTGCCATTGGGGCAGACTTTGCAGGGGCAGACGGTGCTGAGTAGGATTTTGACGGGGAACTGGGCTTCGAGAATGAACTCGAACTTCGACTGCCACTCGAGCTTGATCGACCAATACTGCCAGCAAAAGCAGTAGTAGCCAGCATACTAGCGATTACTGCGCCAGCAATATATTTTGAAAATTTCATGGATAAACTCCTAGTTGAAAAATGTATTATACAACAAAATGGACTAATGGTCAAGTGGTTTTGTTGTACCGTGTTATCAGGTCAGCAGCGTTCTTATCTAGCTGCTTCATATGATCGTCTAGCTTCTTTTGGGCTTGATTACGGTCTGACTTGGCTTTTTGCCAAGCATCCCATAGCATATACGCATCCGAATTTTTAGCAAGGATGCTGCCCTTGTAAACTACTTCTTTCATTTAACTTCTCCTGATTGTGCCAATACGTCCCACATTAGTCGCCTTTCAAAACGATCCACAAATTGTGTGCGAATATTGTATTGATCGTTAAGCCAGTTTGTGACTGCTTCGCGTGATCCCCAGCTTCCATGGGGTGCATTGTTAACCATCCATTTAACGATATCGACTAGATATTTGCGATTTTCACTGTCGCATCGAGTGGTTGCACCAATGAGGTCGTTGCAAAGTACTGCTGTTAAAAACCCACCGGGTTCGCAGCCACCAAAGAAGTAGTGTTCAAACGACTCCCTGGTGTGTGCGGGTACGTCATAATGACTGTAGTCCAATCTTGTTTTCATAGTGTATTATAACACAAAATGAATTACTTACTGTACTTTAGTGCCAAATAAGACGATAACGGGCTATCAGCAATCTTGATCCAGTATCCTGGATAAACTTGCCATCCACGTCTAAATGGCCAGTGTTTAGTTTTACTTTCTCGAAGCAATGCCGAAACCTCTGTTAGCTTGCCAGCGGGAATGAATAGTTCAGTTGTCGAGATCATAATCGTCTTCTAGCTCGTCGTAATATGAGTATAATCCCTTACCGGTCTCGTATGCAATGTAGTACCGTTCATTGGGACTTAAAATTCTAAATTGATTTGCGTACTTTATTGCTGCAATAAGCGCCTCGTCTTTATCTAGTAAGTCACAAATAACGAACTCTGTGCTGCACGAGCCTTCAATGAATTTAAATTCGCTGTGCTTAAACTCGCCCGCTTCGAGAGCCTCATGGAATGTGCCACTATCTCTGGCAATTATTCTAGTTGTCTCTTTAGGGTGCGATAAGTTGAGATCAAGTAGTCCCAATGGATCGAGATACGCATTGTTATCATCGTCAAATGACAATTTGCATTTTGCAAACTTGATGCTGCCTTTGGTATGACTGTTATTGGGAGTTTCTTTTGTTGAGAAAGGAATGTTCGCAATAACATGATTCACGTAGAACGTGATACCGTGAGTTTTAATGATCCACATAGGCACTGATGGATCCTCTAGGTGCTTTTTATTAAAATGAAACACCACATCCTTACATTTGTAAGCAATCTACATTTTAGACATCATATTCTCCTTGTTAAATGTCGTCTCTATAATTATATATGTTTTCCATATCGGCTGTCAATAATTTTAGCCGATCACTGTACCGGACCATTAGGTACGTTAAATCTTCGGGGCCGAGGTTTTTAAATACTACCCGATCATATTGGTTAATAAGACGGGCACCAGTCTCGGCGTCACACCAGCCACTGTCAAACGCATCGGTCTCTGGTTTGAGCCCGTGCGTGTTAACTAGTTCAAACACCATATCAGTCTCGTTAAGAAACGCTACGTCATCTGAATTAAGGGCGTTGCGTAATAGGTAATCAGTCACAATAGTCTTCTTCGTATTCACGTTTCTCGGCGTCAAGCACAGACTTCATTGCATCGATCAGCAGCAAGTAACCGTCGGGTTCTTGTTGTTGACTGCCTGCACCTGCCTGCGGGCTCCAGAACTTGCGTGTCTCCATCATAAATCCATCGATCCACATGGCTTTGAGATACTCAGTCAGCATCCCTTTGAGACCTTCGCGATCGTTGGCTTCAACATAGTCACAAACCATAAGACTGGGGCGAACCAAACTGCTGTAACGATACTCGTCATGTGCTAGCCACTGTGCCGCAGTATTTACTTGAGCCTTTTCTTTGCCTTCGTTGAGAGTACGCAGGCCACGCAACGGATCAAATCGGAATAGATCTTTCTTGCACGATTCAAACAGGTGCTCCACACATGTCTCAATGTCTTTGGCTACGTCAGCAAAGGTGATGTGAATATAAGAATTGTCCCATCCAGTGGTACCATTGTTGGCACCCACATAGCGTTCAACAACACGATTCTCAATCACATGATCAAACACCGCTTTGTGGATCATTACAAATCCCACATGCTGGCGCTGGCGATCAAATCGGCCTTTGATAAACAGGCGATCCTCATGCACTGCTTCAAAGAACACGTCTGTATCAAAGCCTTCGCGTTTGACTGCAATGTCGTGGAATTCATTTGGACCCACAGGCAGTTCGACTAGCTGTTCTTTAATGGCATTCATGACCAAGTCAACGCCAATGCCTGTACAGTCTTCTGCACCACCGTAGTCATTGTACTTGGCATAAAACGGCATCATTACTGGTGCGTAAAATGGGGTAGTGTAACAAAGACTGTCTACACCGTTGTTCTTAACTAGTGCAAGCACAACCACGTCCTGATTGGCACGAATGTGTAACTGCGACAGTCCACAAGTTTGATTCCAGCATCCCATTTTGAGTCCTTTACTCGTTGTCGAAAATTGCGAAGATTTCTTCTTCCTTGATTACTAGCAAACTCTCGCCCTTTACATTAACAGTAATGGTAGCGGCGGGATTGTACATCACGCGGTCACCTACTTTTACTGTGAGCGGAATTGGTGCCCCGTCTTTAACAGGCTTGCCTGTGCCAACTGCAATTACTTCGGCTTCAAACGCCGCATCAACCACATGAGTCAGCAGAAGTCCGCCTGCAGATTTAGTTTCGGGTTCGATTTTCTTAATTAAAACTCTGTCGTGCATTACTTGCATATTTTTCCTTTATAAATTGCAGTAGCAGTCTTGGGTTCCGGTGTATTCCTCACTTGCCAGTTTTACAACGGTTTCGTAAGCATAACTCAATATGCAATACATTGCCAACCTATACTGACCGCTTTCGCGTTTGCACTTTTTCCCGACTGCCAGAAGGGATGATCGTAACTTAGGCTAGGGATAATTTGAGTTTCCTCGTTACCTCGGTCCTATAAACCAAGTTCCTTTCGCCACGGGCGCCATCCTTACCGTGCTGTCTTTTACTGCGTAACCAAATTGAAATGTACTACTTGCTATGCAGGCCACTATCACTTACCGCGGAGTTGTGCGCCGTCCAGCTCCTTATGTAATACACTTCAATATAGTCACCATAGTTAAGTACACTGCCGGAGTAGCAAGAACCAACTTGCCCACTTTGTTCCGTCCTGGATAGATTACTCTACTGGTTCCCAGGCAAACCGCTAATGTACTTAACTATGGTGCGCTAGACAGGAATCGAACCTGCTACCCGGCGGTTTAGAATCGCCTACCCTTCCAACGGGAGACTAGCGCATGTGGCAGTTTTAGATACTGCCAAACTTGTTAATTAGAACGCATCGTAGTGGAAAGTTTTCTCCTTGCTACGAGTTAGTACCAAACGCTCTCCATCATCGTTAAGGAAGATAAACTTACCGTTAACGCTATCAACTCTGAGCAATTCTTGTGTGGTAAAGCAAGCGTATGCCCAATTCCAGTCACGATCCTTTTTGCTCACAGCGTCAGTTACGCTAACTGCCACAGGAATATCGTTATCGTCGTCCTCGTCATAGCTCTTGAAGCTAATTTCAACTTCGTCAGTGAGTGGGTTTCCAGACCAGACTTTTGTTGACAGATCCGCCAATTCAACATCAATGCCTTTGACTTGCAGGCTAACATCGAATTTGATGTCGCTGCTAAACTCGGGCTTGGCGTTGAGTAGCTTAATAACTTCTTGCGGAGTTTCCCCGTAACGATTCATATCTTCGACCACAGCTTTGAGCATGTCAAAGTTAAACTGGCTGAAAATTGGACTGATGTTACATACTGACTGAATTTGTTCCTTGTTTACCAAGTTATCTTCGCAGTACTCTCGAACAAATGCAGTGTCCAAACCTTTGAAATCAATCATGTAGAAGATACGGCCCGGGCGGTTACGTATGTGAGTGTCAACACGCCACTTGTCGTTACAAGTCAACAGGAACAGCTTCTTGCTTGGGTAGACGCCGTCGAGAAGCGTAAGAATTGCTTCTTGCTGCTCTTTGTCGTACACCTTTTCAAATTCATCAAACAAAATAACACACGGTTGATTGATGTTCTGCATGAAACTGTTAAACGGATCACCACACCAAGGACTGTTAATCACAATAGTTGGGATTCCCTCCAATGCAGCATTGATGCTAATTTGCTTGGTGAGCAATGTTTTGCCCGATCCTTTTTCACCGGTGAGCATTACACCGGTGCTAGCACCACGATCCTTGAATGTATTCAGAATTCGTCCAGCATGTTTTGTGGTATCTCCGTAGAGCTTACCTTTAATCTCAAAGCTATCAATCTGTTCCAGGTAAAATTGCTTGGTCAGCGGATTTTGCTTAACAACATAATTGCCGGCTGGCAGTTGTTCGTGCAAATCCATTGCTTCTTTGCTTGAAACAGTGTAGGTGTTGCCAGATTTTAAAAAGTAAGATGCCATGATGATAGAGATTTAAGTTGATAACTGTATTATAGCAGGGATAACCATTTCTGCCTATCCCTGCGTATAATTTATTTGCAAGAATTTTCGCGGACTTGCTCAAAGGTGTATTCACGGATGAGTTTACCATCACGATACACTTCGACCAGTGCCTCAGTCCAACCACCGATGCCTTTGTCAGTCCAACCAGTTGGAGCTGATACGCTAGTAACATACTCACCACCACTGTTAGTCCACAAAGTCACACGACCTTTCAGACTTGCTTTGCCGCTGTCAGTGATAGGATCTTTGTAAACATCGACCCACTCACCGTTAACACATGCACTAGAGCATTTCATAGCCCATTTCTGGGTATCACGATCAATGCCTTGCAACAGAGCACCGCCCATACCGAATGCAAAGTTATCTGCACTCCAGCCCAGCATGTCAACCATTGTACGCAAGATTGATTGGATACTCAATGGATTGATACCGTCACCCCAGATCATGCGAACATTGTTCAACACTTTGTAACCCTTGTCGTTCGTAGTGTAGCCGAAACCTTCAGAAAGAATCTGAATCATTTTTGGCATCACTTCGACAGGGTCACCACTGTCAGGACGAATCACAACTGTAGCACCTGAATCAATCACTTGTTGTTTCAGATCACCAGTGCTCCACATTTTGCAGGCTTCGTAAATGTTGTAGCTGTCACTGACGACTGCAACAATACCACCGGGCTTGCCGAACTGTGTGACCATGTTCTTGTAAGCATTCAACTCACCTGCACGACCCCAACTTGTGATTGTGCTGTGTTCTGCGGCTGGGATTGAGAAACCAGCAACACCAGCATTGTAATACTCCCGAGCATAGAGAACACCAGATATAGTGTCAGTGCCCATGAAGTTAACCAAGTGCGCAGTACCACCGATACCTGCAGACTCAAGAGAACTAACACCTCGGGCGCCAAAATCGTGCAACTTAAAACCAATTGTTGTTGGGTCACCAGATTTCTCCAAGTAGTCGATCAAAATATTTTTAATGTATTTGCTTTGTGTAGA
>JACCEA011874762.1_pt1 | contig 26770 bp, 21 predicted proteins | sample 7449851 | NCBI WGS metagenome assembly JACCEA01 (sample SAMN15323453, study PRJNA562643) | freshwater metagenome | isolation source: river surface water | place: USA:Blue River Watershed | collected 2017-08-18
CCATCTGAGGCAAAGGATTTTTGTGGTGCAAAGTAATAAGCATCAAACTCTTTAGCGCTAACCGCTAAACCACCAGCAGCGCTGGTCGCGTCAACCAATACCAATGCGCCATCAGTACCTGCTGGTCGCTTAATAGGCATAGCAACGCCGGTTGAAGTCTCATTGTGAGTCAGGGCGTAAACATCAATGCCAGATTCAGCAACCGCTATTGGGTGAGAGCCGGGTTCAGACTTAATAATTGAAGGATCATCTAGAAATGGGGCTTCTTTAGCGGCAGAGGCGAACTTTGAGGAAAATTCACCAAAGCTAAGGTGTTGTGATTTTTTCTCAATGAGATTGAAAGTTGCGATATCCCAGAACGCGGTTGATCCTCCATTACCCAAAACAACTTCATAACCATCTGGAAGTTCAAATAAAGAAGACAATCCGGTTCGCACTCGGTTAACTACATTCTTAACCGCTTTTTGGCGATGTGAAGTTCCGAGAATTGAAGCACCTGATGCGGAAAGAGCGTGCAAAGCCTCCGGGCGAATCTTGGATGGACCACAACCAAAGCGGCCATCTTTAGGTTTCAAATTATCGGGAATTTTGATATCGCTCATAGTGAGTAGCTTAATGGATAGGTTTTATGGATAAACCCGGAGCATTTGCCAGTTGCCGCTCTCATTTGTGAAACGCAGACGATCATGTAGGCGTGAATAGCGACCTTGCCAAAATTCGATACTAGAAGGTGAAACAACAAAACCACCCCAATGTGGAGGTTTTGGAACCTCGCCGCCTTCAGGATATAGCTCTGCAAAATCCTTCCATTTCTTTTCTAACTCCTCGCGTGATGACAAAGGTGCTGATTGAGAGGATGCCCAGGCGCCGATTTGGCTCGACCAAGGACGGGTTGCGAAATAATCTTTTGATTCTTGCTCTGAAATTTTCTTCGCGGTTCCTAAGACTATAACTTGGCGCTCCATGGAATACCAAGGAAATAGGAGTGAGACATTTGCGTTGTTGGAGATTTGTTGACTCTTACGTGACTCGTAATTTGTAAAGAAAGTAAAGCCATCGTTATCGACATCTTTGAGTAATACGGTTCTTGATGTTGGCGCATTTTCACTAACGGTCGATAACACCATGGCGTTTGGTTCGACTATGAATTGATTCTCAGCAGCTTGCTTTAACCACAACTGAAACTGCTTGATTGGATCAGCCAAAACATTTTCCTCGGATAGACCCTGCTCTCCGTAGGAACGGCGCATCGCACGAATAGCGGCACGATCAATTTCAGTGGGGTCGATTCCGGTCATAGGTGTATCGAACCTCACTTTAAGCCTCGGGTCATCTTGGGCCGTTTATTTGGCTCACCCTGAGCATAGGTGCAGAATACGGCGCATGGCAGATGACTTTAAACCCGGTCTTGAAGGCGTAATCGCATTTGAATCAGAGATTGCGGAACCAGATAAAGAAGGTAGCGCACTGCGATATCGCGGTGTCGATATCGATGATCTAGTTGGTCGCGTCTCCTTTGGAAATGTTTGGGGCTTGCTCGTTGATGATGAGTTCAACCCGGGACTTCCTGCCGCAGAACCATTCCCAATTCCAATTCACTCCGGTGATGTACGAGTTGATGTGCAATCAGCAATTGCGATGCTCGCTCCAGCTTGGGGCTTGAAACCACTACTTGATATTTCTGATGAAGAAGCGCGCAGCAACTTGGCTCGTGTTTCAGTCATGTTGCTTTCCTATGTTGCTCAATCTGCACGCGGAACTTGGCAACCGATGGTTCCACAATCCGAAGTTGATAAAGCACATACCGTTGTAGAACGCATGATGATTCGCTGGAGAGGCGAACCAGATCCAAAGCATGTTCGCGCGATTGATGCGTATTTTGTTTCTGCAGCAGAGCATGGAATGAACGCATCGACATTCACGGCACGTGTTATTGCTTCAACTGGTGCCGATGTCGCGGCATCAATTTCAGGTGCAATTGGCGCAATGTCTGGCCCACTTCATGGTGGCGCACCTTCACGTGTATTGCACATGATTGAAGAGGTTGAAAAGCGCGGCGATGCTCGTGCTTATGTTAAAGATTTGTTAGATAAAGGTGAGCGCTTAATGGGATTTGGCCACCGTGTTTATCGCGCGCAAGATCCACGCTCTCGTACTTTGCGACGCACCTGCGAAGAACTTGGTGCACCACGTTATGAAGTTGCAAAAGCTTTGGAGGAAGCCGCGCTTGCTGAATTACGTGAACGTCGTCCAGATCGCGTGCTTGAAACAAATGTTGAGTTCTGGGCCGCAGTTCTGCTTGATTTTGCAGAGGTTCCTGCGCATATGTTTACGCCGATGTTTACCTCTGCACGCACTGCAGGTTGGTCAGCACACATTCTCGAACAAAAGCGCACCGGTCGCTTGATTCGTCCTTCTGCCCGTTACATCGGCAAAGCACCACGTAAGCCAGAGGATGTAAAGGGCTGGGATAGCTCAGTACCTGGCATTCACAAATAGACGTTTGCTGGTAATCGTTCATAAGTAGTTCATGGTCATCTGAAATTGGCCTGAAAACTAATTACTTTATAACGAATCAGTAACGCCTGAAATTTAGGCTCACCAATTGGGAGCATCGCTTGACGCCCCGATTACTACGAGCTGAAATTGTCTCCTCTATAACCCCTCGTTATAGATACTTCCATGGAGGAACAATTAATGAAGAAGAAATTCTTTAAGGGTTTCGCAGTTGCAGCTGCCGTCGCACTTGGTGCCGGAATTGCTGTAACACCTGCACATGCAAACAAAACAATTGTTGTGTGGGCAGATGAAACACGCGGCCCAAACCTAACTAAGACCCTTGCTGCAAAGAGCGACTGGGTTCCTGGTTACACAATTTCAGTTAAGTCATTCGCTAACTTTGATGCTCTAAAGGATGCGATTGATAAGGCCACTGCAACAACCGGTCCAGATATCGTTGTTGGTGCAAATGACTGGGTAGCAACTCTTGCTAAGAACGGTAAGTTGGCTCCGCTAACACTTACCGCTTCACAGCGCGCACGCTTCTCGTCATCACAGTTCTATGATCTTTCCTACAAGAAGAAGTTGTACGGAATTCCTGTTGACGTTAACAACGTTGCAATGATTTACAACACCAAGTTAGTTACTTCCGCGCCAAAGACATTTGGTGACATGGTTGATTACTACAAGGCAAACAAAGCTTCCAAGAACCTCAAGGCTGGTCTATGCGTTGCAGGTGGCGGAATGTCATGGGGCGCACACTCAGTGTTCTCAGCTCTTGGAGCAGATGCCTACTACTTCAATGCCAATGGAACAATTAACAAGTCAAAGTCATTTAATCCAAATGCCTTTGGCCGCAACGTTAAGCAGTATTTGATGGATGGCAAGAAGAGCAATGGCTTCTTCCCAGCGACTGATACTGGATGTAAGGACAACTTCCTCGCCGGAACAGTTCCATTCGCAATCATTGGAAACTGGGAGTGGGAAGATTACAAGGCCAAGGGATTCACAATGAATCTCATGCCAGTTCCAGGAGTAAGCGCTAACAATCCAGGAAATGCCTTCGGATCAGTATCTGGCGCACTCCTAACCACATTCGCCGCATCAAACGGCGTTGAGGCTGCTGCCAAGTCACTTCTAGTTGACTTCTTCGGTTCCACTGCAGGACAGGTTGCTTATCAGAAGTTTGAGAAGCGTCCACCAGCTGAAAAGGGTGCAGCGACAGATGCATCTGTAACAGATGGACAAAAGGGCTTCGGAGCTTCAGCTAACGCAGCAAGCATTCCTCAGGTTGGTGCAATTCTTAATGGTGCATCAGGTAGCAAGAGCTACTGGGATTCAGCACCTGCTTACTGGACCGCAGTTCTTGTCGATGGCAAGGATGCAGTTGCAGAGGCAAAGAAGCTTGCAACCATCTGGCGTAACAACCTACGTGGTGCAGCTAACGACATCTAGTCGTTAACAAAACTCTGGAAATAAATCCAGAAAATGCAGTTAAGTGAACTGACGTGGTTGATAAAGGCCACGTCAGTTCCTTTTATTACTTTCAATAAATAACCAAACAAAGATCTGGAGTTGGTGATCTAAGTGATAACAGCGATTGTTCGCGGCAAGGTAGCGCTAGCTATAAAGCTAGTTCTCATTGCGCTAGTCACCGCTGTTTTGCTGACCTTGAGCCAGAGCGCATTTGCTAAAGCCGAGTATGCGATTGCAGGCTTTCTTTTCATCGCAATCTTGCTGATTAATTTCACCTATTTCAGCAAACGAACCGTCCCATTGAAATTCTTTTTGCCGGGCATTCTCTTGCTAACGGCATTTGTTCTAACACCGATTCTTTATACCTTGGTTATGTCGACCTTTAACTATAAAACCGGCAATTACATCAGCAAGGAGGAGGCAGTTGGTCGAATTCAGGCCCTAGCCCTCGAGCCTGATGAAAACGCTTCTGTTTTCGACATCGTGGTCGGTGAATATCAAGGATCACCAGCGATTTTGGTTTCTGATATCAATAACAACGCTTACTTCATCTCAACTCCAGAGCAACGCTTCCCGCTGAACAACGCTGCGATAACAGCTGATGAGTATGGAGTTGCTCGTAGTGCGCCGGAATTTACACCTTTGGAATCCGGAGATATTTCCTCAAGCAAAGCTGCAAAAGAGCGTTATTACTTTGACGGTACATATTTCATTACGGTAGAAAATCTCAATGCAGGCGCAGTGTTCCGCCAATCCTTGGAGTACCTGCCCCAACAAGATGTATTTCGCAGCTTGATTACCGGTGATATCTATCGGGATAACAACAACGGAAACTATGCAAATGAAAATGACAAAGCGGAAATCCTCGAGCCGGGATGGCGGGATCCAACCTGGTTTTCAAACTACATAAGACTTTTTAACGATGAACGGGTCCGCAACCCATTGATTTCAGTATTTATCTGGACCATGGTGTTTGCAACGCTTACTGTGCTGACCCAATTCTCTTTCGGTTTGTTATTAGCGCTTGCGCTCAATAAACCAATCCGCGGTAGAAGAATTTATCGCTCGATTTTGGTGCTTCCTTATGCGATGCCGAGCGTCATGTCCATCTTAATTTGGGGTGGAATGTTTAACACTGAGTTTGGTGCGATTAATGAAATTTTAGGCCGAGATATAGCTTGGTTCCAAGATCCGACCTTTGCCCGGGCCGCTGTAATTTTGGTTAATCTCTGGCTGGGATTCCCATATTTCTATCTGGTTTCCAGTGGAGCTCTGCAAGCAATTCCAAGTGAGTTGCTAGAGGCCGCAGCAATTGATGGCGCAAACGCACGTCAGATTTTCCGCAAAGTTACCTTGCCGCTTTTACTACAGATTCTCTCGCCGCTTTTAATCGCCTCCTTCGCCTTCAATTTCAATAACTTCAACCTGATTTATCTTTTGACTGGAGGCGGCCCCCGTAATCAATTAGATGGAGAAATTGCGGGTGCCACCGATATTTTGATTAGCTACACCTATCAAATTGCTTTTGGAAATAATCTTCAGGATTTGGGATTAGCCAGTGCCATCTCAGTCCTAATCTTTTTCTTGGTGGCTTCAATTTCACTTTATGGAGTTCGGAAATCTAAAGTTTTGGAGAGCTTCTCATGACCCGTTGGCTAAAAGAAAACTTGTGGCGCCATCTAGTAGGTATAGGTATGTGCGTATTCGCAATCTTTCCACTTTATCTTGTGGTCTTAAGTTCATTCAATGAGTCAGGTAGTTTGCAGGTAACCTCCTTCATTCCTAAGGATATTTCATTTGCTAATTACAGGATTCTCTTTAATGATGAGCGAATTCCTTATCTGACCTGGATGAAAAACTCTTTAATGATTGCTGGTTTTGTAGCAATTGCGTCGGTAGTGATTGGAGCTGCTTCAGCATTTGCTTTCAGCCGTTTGAAATTCAAAGGCAAAAAGTTTGGCATTCAACTATTACTTTTGATTCAGATGTTCCCTGCGATTCTGGCGTTGGCCGCGGTTTATGTGATTATGGAGCGGGTATTTAAGTTCGCACCAGGTCTAGGAATCGGAACTCAAGCGGGCTTGATCCTGGTTTATCTGGGCGGCGCAATGGGCGTGAATATCTGGTTATTAAAGGGCTTTGTGGACTCAATTCCTGCAGAGCTTGATGAGGCGGCCAAGATTGATGGTGCCAGCGCAATGCAAACCTACTGGCAGATCTTTATCCCATTAGCCGCACCCGTTCTTGCCGTAGTCTCACTCTTGAGCTTTATCGGAACCTTTAATGAATTCATTTTGGCCCGGCTTTTCTTAATTGAGGTAGAAAGCAGAACGGTAGCGGTCGGACTTCAGCAATTTATTGGCGGTCAGTTCTCAGAAAACTGGGGACCATTTGCGGCTGGCTCAATAGTGGCATCAATTCCGATTGTTGTTATTTTCTTGAGTTTACAAAAGTATATTGTTAGCGGATTAACTGCAGGCTCTGTAAAAGGTTAATGAAAACCAAGCTTCTTATCTCCACGCTGATAAGCGTCTTTCTATTTCTGCCCGCTTTGAATCAAGCTACCGCAAATCCGATTACTGATGTAAAACGAACCGGATTAGACAAAGAAGTTATTTACTTTGTGATGCCGGATCGGTATCGCAACGGAGATACTACAAATGACAATCTTCCAGGCTTCAATCCAACTCACACCGCGTTCTTTCATGGCGGAGATTTAAAGGGGCTTACCGGGAACTGTATAGATGATGATGGCCTAGTTCGTTTAAAGAGGTTGGGATTCACCGCAATTTGGCTAACTCCATTAGTAGTCCAACAACCTCCAACCGAAAATGGTGCGGGCTACCATGGATATTGGGGAGTCGATTTTCTAAACGTAGATCCTCATCTTGGCACTAACGCAGATTTAACCGCCCTAAAGTCCTGCGCCGATAAATTAGGTTTGAAGTTAATTCTCGATGTGGTTACTAACCACACAGGCGACATAATTTGGTACAACGAGCGAAATGTTTACATTCCAGAGAAATTCAAAGGCATTAAAAATCCAGAGTGGCTAAATGACATAAATAATTATCACAACACCGGCAGTATGGAACGCTGCTGGAGCGAGGGACCATGCCAGAAAAACGGTGATTTCTATGGCCTAGATGATCTAGCCACTGAAAAACCGGAGGTTTATAACGGCTGGGGACAGGTCTATGGGGAGTGGATTAAGAAATATAGTTTTGTAGGTTTTCGAGTAGATACCGCGCGGCATGTTGATGATGAATTCTTCAAAAACTGGAGCCCGCTGATTAACAAGCAGGCTGCCGAGGCTGGGATAAATAATTTCACGATTTTTGGAGAGGTTTGGGAGCAGAATCCGGTTGACCTGGTTGGTTACATCAGAAACAACAAACTGCAGACCGCGTTAGATTTCCCATTTCAGAAATTTGCGGTTGAATTTGCGGCTGAGAGTTCAAGCGCCGATATTTTGAAAAACCTTTTTGAATACGATGATTACTACACCAGCTCGCAATCTTCCGCAGCAAACCTGGTCACCTTCTTGGGTAATCACGACATGGGTCGCTCAGCTTTCATTATTGAACGGACTCGAGTAAATCCGGCGAATCAATTACTGCCACGGGTTAAGTTAGCCAACACGCTTTTGTACCTGAGTCGCGGCACGCCTACCGTTTATTACGGAGATGAGGTAGGAATACTTGGAACTGACAGCGGAAATGATCAAAAGGCTAGACAGGATTTGTTCCCTACACAGGTAGAGATTTGGAAAGGTGAGAAACGAGTTGCCGCTAATCCGGTCGGAACTGGTGATTCATTTAAGGGAACTTTCTCCCACCCAATCGCTGCGCACTTAATAAAGCTTTCTGAATTAAGGAAAAATCATCCGGCATTAGCTAATGCTCAAATGCAGGTGCGCTACGCCAAAGGCTCAGTATTTGCTTTTTCAAAGCGGGATCTGACCTCAAAACGTGAATACTTGGTTGTTATAAATAACAGCTCTAAGCCCAAAACGGTTTCATTCAATACCGCAAGTAATTCGGGTTGGAACACCCTGCTTGGAAAGCCAGCTATTTCCGGTAAAAACACGGCAATTACCGTGAATATAGCCGGACTTGAAGCGGTGGTTTTGCAAGCTAAAAAAGATATCGGCAAAGTTAGTATCAAGACAGGAAAAATCACTGCTAAAGAGGATTTCCTCTCCGGATATCACAGATTAACCGCTGCGGTTCAGACCAATGATTTAGCAGTCACTGAGTTCTTTGTTAGCAAAGCAGGTAGCTCAAACTGGCAATCGCTAGGAGTGGATTTGAACGCTCCATTTAGAGTTTATCTAGATCCAAAAGAACACTCTGGAAAACTACAGGTAAAAGCTGTTGTTACAACTTCACAGGGAAGGAAATATGAGCTCCCAAGCCTTGCTCTCAACATTGCCACACCATGATGGTAGTGAACTTTATCTAAGCACTAACAGTCCAAAACTTGGAGAGCGAGTTACCTTTAAGTTTCGAGCTGGTGCAGAATTCTCAATCGAGAGTGCCATATTGCGGCTCTATCACGACGGCGAACCTCGTTTTTTCCCAATGACAAAACAGATTATTGGTAAAGAGCAGTGGTGGAAAGTTTCCGTTGAAGTATTAAATGTTAAAACACCTTATAGATTTTTAATTGTAAACGGTGAACGTTATTCCTGGCTCAATGCTCAAGGATTTCATGGCAATGATGTGACTAGTACCCATGACTTTCAATTACTGGCTACCCCAGAATTCCCAAGCTGGATTCGCTCCGCTGTCTTTTATCAAATCTTTCCTGATCGGTTTGCGACCAGCGGCAAATATGCTGCTCTAAAGCCAGATAAGTTTGTAGCTCGTGACTGGAATGCATTGCCGAAGGGCCGCGATAAAACAACCGGGATTGAATACTTCGGCGGCGATATGGATGGGGTCGCACAACGACTCTCACATATCCAGCAACTAGGGGCTAACGGCATATATTTCACGCCCTTTTTCCCCGCTGGATCCACGCACCGTTATGACGCGAGCTCCTTTGATGAGGTAGATCCTTTACTTGGTGGGAATGCGGCGTTTTTGCGCTTGTTAAAGCAGGCTCAGAATAAGGGAATCCATGTGATGGGCGATCTCACAACTAATCACTGCGGCCAATATCACTCTTGGATTAAGAAAGCATTATCAAGCAAATCCGCCAAAGAGAGATCATTTTTCTATTGGGACAAATCAGTAAAGCATGGTTATGAAGGATGGTGGGGATTGGCCTCCCTGCCTAAGTTGAATTACAACTCCAGCAAGTTACGGGATCTGATGTATTCAGGTAAGAACTCCGTAGTAAAGAAATGGTTGCGCAAGCCCTTTTCATTATCTGGTTGGCGCATCGATGTAGGAAATATGACCGGTCGTTATCGCGGTCAAGATTTAAATCGCGATGTAATCCTTGGCATTCGCGAAGCGGTAGAAAGTACAAATCCCAACGCTTGGTTGCTCGCCGAGAATGCTGATCATTTCCCATCTGATTTAGATGGATTCGGCTGGCACGGCACTATGAATTACAACGGTTTTATGAGACCAATATGGGGCTGGTTGAAAAATAAACCAGAGGTTGATTCAGGATTTTTTGGTGTACCGGTACAGGTTCCGCGATTCACTGGAAAAGAGATGGTCGCCGCAATGAAGGAGTTTTCCTCAACCATTCCATGGCGAAACTTTGTTTCCTCCATGTTGTTATTGGATTCCCATGACACCGCTCGCTTTAGAAATGTAGTCGGTGATGATTTTGATTTGCACCTGGCAGGAATGGGCTTGCTTTTGACATATCCCGGAGTTCCATCGATATTTGCTGGCGATGAAATCGGCATCAAAGGCGCCTGGGGAGAGGATGCCCGGCGCACTATTGATTGGAGCGGAGCTGACTGGGATCAGAAATTCTTCACAGAGGTACAAAAACTGGCCAAAATCAGGCGGAAATCAGCAGCGTTAGCAAATGGTGGTTTGCGGTGGATTGTCGTTGATGATGATGTAGTCGCTTTCACTCGAGAGTCCAAACGGGAGCGATTGCTAGTTGTGATTTCAAGAAATTCACTTCAATGCGTAATTCCAAAGAGCTTGGAGATTAAAGAGAAACTATACGGTCCAGAGTTATTTAATGGAGTATTTCGTAGCTCAGCTGCGGCTGTTGGTATCTACCGACTTGCCTAACCAAAAACGTAAGGCTTCATCAACATAACGGGACCAGGAGCGCTCGTTGTGTCCACTGCGGTGATAAACCTTCGTTATGAAGTTACTATTCCAACCTTTTTGCCTTACGAGTTCATCAGCTCGTAATTGATAAGGCTCATAACTTGCATCTAGACCTTTAGTTCCTCGACTCATCCATAGTTTGCGACCGTGATGAGAGGGCAGGTTTTTCAGAAGTTGTTCCACTAACTCATCACCAGCTAAAACCCAATGAGGTGAGAACGCCAGTGCGGTATGAAACTTGTCGCTGTGATTTACAAATGAGTACAACGTTGCCAGGCCACCCATAGAAGATCCCAACATGGCGGTTTTTTCTGGGAGTACAGTCGATTTAGTTTGAGTGGCAATAGCGGGAACAATATTCGAGAAGATGCGTTCTAGATATTCATTTCCTCGCAAATCATTTATTGATAAATCAGGAATTGGTTTACTTGGTTTAACTCCAGATTTCAAGATGTCTTCTGGAGTTAAATCTTTGACTCGACCATATGGATCATCTTTGCTCGAACTATGAAAAACACCGATAACCAATGGAGCTTTTTGATTAAACTCCTTCGCAACTCGAATCGCATTTTGGGTTAACTTCCAGGTTTGTCTTAAATGAGTTGCGGTGCGCGGATCAAAAATGTTTTGTCCGTCATGAGCGACAAGGACACTGTCAGAACCCCCTTCAGGAGCCCAAAAATCAACGATTCGGCCCTCGAAATCCGCGCGTGTGACCTCACCCGGGATTCCTCGAACTTGAAAGCGCCGAATTTCTTTCATAATGGTTGAATCATGCCATGAGCAAGAGAGCCATCTTCTGGTTTCGCCGAGATTTGCGATTGGCGGACAATCCGGCCCTTTTAGCCGCAATCGATGAAGCAGATGAGGTAATTCCACTTTTCATTTTGGATGATGAAATCTCAGAGCGAGCCGGCGCACATCGAAGGGCCTATCTAGCTGCATCTTTGAAATCACTAAATGAGAGTTTGAATGGAAATCTTTTTGTCCTAAGTGGCAATCCGGTTGAGGTCATAAAAGATTTGATGCGCCGGTACAAAGCTGATTCAGTTCACAGCGCATTTCCATTTGCTCCCTATGGCGAAGCTAGAGATGCAGAGTTAAAGGCCGCAGGTATTCAAATCCAACAACTTGGAAGTGGTTATGCGATTGCTCCAGGTCGAGTACGAAAAGGCGATGACACCCCGTATCGGGTTTACACCCCTTTTTATCGAGCTTGGCTCGCACATGGTTGGCGGGCACCAGTCGCTGCTCCAAAAAATCCCAATTGGGTTACACCTAAAAAGAGTGATCAACAATTACCTAATTGGATTCTGCCTGAAGGAGTACAGATTCAAGAGGCGGGAGAGAAAGCTGCCTTGGCAAGATTTAAGAACTTTTTGAAAAAAGCAGCTGATGATTATGGCGATGCTAGAAATATCCCAGGCATTGAGGGAACTAGTCGTTTGAGTCCACATTTAAGATGGGGTGAAATTCATCCGCGCACGATTTTGGCGGCTTTAGGTAACTCCGCTGGCCATGAGATCTACCGAAAAGAGATTGCTTGGCGTGAGTTTTACGCTGATGTGCTCCACCACAATCCTCATACTTCACGTGATTATTACGATGCGAAGTTCAAAAAGATGCGCTACGACAAGCCAGGTAAGCAATTCACCGCTTGGTGTGAGGGCAAAACCGGCTTTCCATTTGTAGATGCTGCGATGCGCCAACTGGTGCAAGAGGGCTGGATGCACAACCGGGCCCGGATGGTGGTTGCTTCATTCTTAGTTAAAGATTTGCATATCGAATGGCAGCACGGTGCAAACTTTTTTATGAAGTACTTAATTGATAATGATGTGGCTTCAAACTCGCATGGCTGGCAATGGACCGCAGGATGTGGAACTGATGCATCACCTTATTACCGAGTCTTTAACCCAATTGAACAGGGTAGAAGATTTGATCCTGATGGGGCTTACATCAAGAAATATATCCCTGAGCTTTCGCATTTAACTGGCGATGATATTCATGAGCCATGGGATGCAGATTCAGGTTATAAAAATGGTTACGTAAAGCGAATTGTTGATCATGCAGCAGAAAGGCTTGAGTCCTTAGCTCGCCTTGAAGAAATCAAGGTTACTAAGGAGCCCAAGCCTTAACTTAGATATTGCTTAACTAAACAAGAAAGTTAGTGAACTGCCATGGATCTTCGCGATCCACTTTCTTGTTGTTCCAACCTTCAAACAAGTCATTGCGATTTACTAGAGGATCCCAATCAGCAGCTGCCGAGTGAATGCCGCCCCAATACTTCTCGGCATAACCCAAAACTTCACGCCAAGGTAGATCATCAGGAACTAGTAATCCCTTATCTGGGTTCTTCATTGCCCAAGCAACAGCGGCATAAACCGCTGATGAAACTTGAACTGTAGTTGCAGATTGACCTGGGATTAATTTGCGTGATGTGTGAATATCAAGCAAGGAACCGGTCCACCAAGATTTGTATGGGTGACCCATCAGAAGAACGCCGAGGCGGTCATCGCCCTCAGTAATTTCATCATTCATGATGCGTTGATTCTTATGTAGATCCCAAGAGCGCATCTCTAGCTCCTTTAACGAGGAGATTGCCTCATTAGTTGGGCAGTATGCGTAGTGAACTGTCGGGCGATAAACAGCGCTATCGCCATTCCAAACTGTTAAGTGATCAGAGATTGTGAAGGCTTCACCATGGCGGATAACCATGCCGTGGATTTCAAAGTTTGGCACCCAGGAGCGAACCCAGGTAGTTGCGCCAGGCTGAGCAATTGCAATCTGATTCTTTGGACCGGTCTGGTGTTCATAACCATTTACCGGAAGGGTTTTTTCATGGGTTCCCCAGCCGAGCTCAGCTGGTGCGACACCTTCTTCATAAAGACCTTCCACCGACCAGGTATTAACAAACTCGCCCCATTGTTTTGGCTTATTTGTTACCTGGGTATCGCGCTCTGAAATATGAATAACCTTTACGCCCAATAAATGTGCCAGTTGGTTATAGCTTTCATCAGTCAATGCGGTCTCAACACCATTTACCGCCTTGCCATCTTTAAGCGCTTGAGTTGCGATATCAACTAAAGACTTCTTAACTAAATGTGAAACTAAACCTGGATTTGCTCCATGTTCAACAATCGCTGTTGGGCCGGTTTTGGTCCACTTTGATTTCATTTCGCGCATCCGCATATGGCGGTAGTAGAGAGTGCGCTCTAGTGGATGTTTGTTTGAACCACCCTCGTATGGATCCCACTCTTCAACTGAAGTGTTCAGATAAAGAACGCCATGATCATGGCACCAGGTAAGAATTGTGTTGGCATCAATGTTCCAAGCCAAATCAAGCAGAAAATCTCCGGCCTTTAAATATTTAGAGAGCTGTGCATCTAGATTTTCTCTAGTAATGACATCTTGCACATATGTTGCGCCCTTATTTAACGCATCCTGAACTCGAGAGCGATTGTCTCGCTGATCCATAATAGTGATTTGATTTGCATCAACTAGATGCTCGATAAGAAGCGGTAAAACTGATTGAGAAACTGATCCTGCGCCGAGGATTAAAACTTTATGGTTGAACTTTTCTGCCAATTAGGGGACCTCCTTAAAAGGTTTTAACTCTCACCTCATTGATTGAGCTTGTTTTGGAGCCGGGTGGCTCCTTGGTTTGTTTGGACGACGGAAACTTACAACCTCGCAGGGCGTGTGCCTAATTCTGGACTCCAGGTGACCACCCCTGACTTGGTGCGTTTGGCCAAGTACATCGCCTCGTCAGCTCGGCGCATGAGTTGGTCAGCCAGATTTTCGCCAGGCGTATTTTTCGCCTCACCGATGGATACATCTAGCTTCAAGTCCAAGCCATTGATGGTGAAGGGGTAGGACAAAGTCGCTCGCAAAGCGCGGGCGATTTCAAAACCATCTGGTCCAACGATTAGGGCGCCAAACTCATCTCCGCCAAGTCTGGCCAACAAAGATTCACCTGGAATCAACCTGGAAAGTCGATGTCCAACTTGAGCCAAGAGTTGATCTCCAACATCATGGCCATAGTTGTCATTCACCGGCTTGAAACCATCTAAATCCATGATTAAAACTGAGCCGGGCTTCTTTAGGAATTCATCAAACTCCACCATAAATCGGCGTCGATTAGCCAATCCAGTTAACTCATCGGTGCGCGCCAGAATCTGCTCATTGCTCATATTGCGGGCATCGTTAATTGCAACTCCCATGCGCATAAAGGAAATTGCGATGGTTGCAAAAGCTGGAACCAAAATAAAACGTGGGAAGTATTGCGGTTGAAAAACCGCGATTGCCAAAATAGTTGAGCTTCCCAAAAGAGCAAGTGTTGCAACTGTGGGGTTGAAGCTTCGAGGAGAGCTAGTTTCATCACTGGCATGCCAAAAACTTTCCGAAACCAAAATGAAACCAATTAACCAGCCAATGTCAGTCAGCGAGCCAAATTCATAATTACCTGCCTGTGATGCGTAGAGAAAGTAAAGGTCGGAGCCGGTGTATGAAGCAATTCCAAGTACCAACAGCAAATTTCTCAGCGAAACTCGGTGCAATGCGCACAAAGTTAGAACTGAAACCAGTAAAACCACATCTCCAACCGGGTAGAAAATTGCTAAGAAGACTTGAAAGCTTGAGCCGGAAATACTCGTCATTGCCGGGCGAATCAAGAATGCCGCCAAAATAGTGGTGCAGCCAAGTGCGATAATCAAAGTATCAAGAATCTCTAGTGATTTACTAGCAACTTTGAATCTTATTGCTCTGGTCAATCCATATAACGCCAATGGATAAAAAGCTACGTAAGCGCATTGCGCGAAGGTCTCGAGTGAAAATCCTGCCAAATCGATAACAAAAAAGGTTTCAATCGAGGAAGCGATCGAACCAAGGCTCCAGCTTAAAATCGCGAGAGATAAACCGATGCGACCCTGCTTGTCGTCAGGAATCGGAGAGCGAAGCAAGGAGAGCGCCGTCAAGATTGCGATTGAGTTAAACAAAAGTAGATCCAACTCCCAAGTCGGGGCTGAGTCATTTCTGAGAACTACGTAAATTGTTAACGCAATCATGGAAAGGCTGCGTAAAAACAGATAGGTTCTCACCACAGAATCGTATTTAGGAGCGGTAAATGGAAAATGAAAAAGAGGTATCTCGCCGGGCAGTCTTGTGTGGACTAGCTGTGCTCACGCTTGGGTTAGCACCTGATACTGCTATTGCTGCAACCGGTGTCAAGGTGCTAGCAAATGGCAAAGTAGATGTAACGCTTTCCCGCAATCCAGCTTTACGAAAAGTTGGTGGCGTTGTGCAATTTACAGATGGAGCCGGACAAGAGATTGCCTTGGTAAGAACTGGAAAAGCCGCAAACGCTTATCGTGCGATAAATCTCTCTTGTACTCATGAAGGGACTACAGTTACCAGAAGTGGTGGCAAGTGGGTTTGCCCAAATCATCGTGCGGAGTTTGCGATCAATGGCGATGTGAAAATCGGTCCTGCAAAAGCCAATTTAGTTTCAGTTCCAGTTAGAGTTACAAAGACAAAGGTCACGGTTGGTTAAACCGTGACCTTTGTTAACTAGTCTTTAATTTATAAGCCTGGGCGGCAAGCGTTGCGGCGGTTCTGCAATGTTGATGAAACCTCAGTCTTTGAGTTCTCTACTGTTTGCTGAACATTTAGCTTTTGCTTTTCTTTCTTGGCAACCTCATTAATCTTGTCACGCAAGCTGGCAGCGGTTCTTTCAAAGTTCTTTGCCGCTAACTCATAGCTACGTGCAGCCTTGGTCCAAGTTGCCGCGTTTGTTGTGTACTGCTTACCAGCTGCGGTGGTTGCACCAGCTTTAGCTGCGGCATCGGTATTTAACTTCGCATCAGCTAGCGCAGCTGCTTGTTTAGTTTTGGCATCTGCGGCTTTCTGATCGTAAATCTTTGCCTCTGCCTCATCAGCAGGAGCTTCTGCCTTTAGCTTTGCGATTTCAGAATCCAACATTGTGGTGGCCTGAGCGGCTGACTCTGTGATGGTCTTCAATCGAGCATTTGCTTCGAGATAAAGCTTGTTGGAATCAATACAGCCGACCCACACCCAGGTTAGTTTTGCATTCTTTACCGTGGGATTCTTTGTGCAGACATAATTGTCTCCACCAATTTTAGTCTTGGCATTTGCCTTTGTGCATCGCGCGCCTGCTTTATTTGCTGCCTCGGCAGGGATCACGGCGGTCATGGCCATTAGCAATGAAGTAGCGGCTAGAAGAGTTGCACCTTTGCCAATGAACTTAAGTGAGTTACGCACCAGAATCCTCCTGTAAAAAGCAGCTGTTTATATGGCACCAATAGTAAAGGTTTGTTGCTCACAATATGGTGAGGGAAACTCCACAACCGCCACAGAAAATGCTGAGAATGAGTTTATTTTTGGCGTTGCCGGACACGAACGTTCATGCCCATTTTGCGAACAAATGGACGTGGGCCAAATCGTGAAATCATCGAGATTACCTTGTAGGCCTTACCGGGAACTGAAATAGCTTTACCGGCATTTGCCGCTTTCCATGCCTCATTAACTACTTCATCTGCTGTTGACCACATCCAAGATGGAACTGCGCCCATTTTCATTCCACCTCTTTGGTGGAACTCAGTTCTGGTGAAACCTGGGCAGAGCGCATGAACTTTCACATTGGTTCCCATTAACTCTGCGTGTAATGATTCTGTTAGAACCGTTAAATAAGATTTTGCTGCGCTATAACTTCCGCCAGCAATCCAAGCGGCAATACTGGAAACATTGATTATCACGCCGCTGTTTCGAGATTTCATACTTGGTAAGACTGCGTGCATTAATCGCATTGGTGCAGTGACCAGAACATCGAGGAGAGCGATTTCTTCAGCGGTATCGCTTTTCATAAAACTTTTATTTATGCCGAAGCCGGCGTTATTAACCAATACCTCTATAGGTCGGCTGATATTTTGTAAACGCAGCTCCAATCGACGAATATCTTCATCGCGGGAAAGATCAGCCTGCATAACTTCGACTTGTACCCCGAATTTACTTTGCCATTCAGCAGCTCTTTCATTTAGGCGGGCCAAATCGCGTGCCACAATCACTAAATCATGATTTTCCCGGGCCAAGAGTTCGGCGAAAGCCGCACCAATTCCGACGGTTGCTCCGGTAATTAATGCGATTGGGCGCACACCCTGTGAGCTATCCATTAAGGAAGAATATCGCTGGCATCCTCATCGCGGATATGCCAAGAGGTGCCATATTCTGGAAGTAAATCTAGGAAAGGTTTTGGATCAAACCATTCTGGGCCATTAACGCCAAGCGGCTGCCAAACACCTTTATGGATTAACTCCATTGCAATCACAGGATTAACGGCGGTCTGCCAAACCACAGCTTGATCGCCATACTCTTTCATCGACCATTCATTATCAATAACGTTGTAGATATAAACCGCTTTTGGTCTACCTGATTTATCAAGGCCACGTACTAGTGCGCCAGCACAGGTTTTACCCTTCATGCGTGATCCTAATGTTGCTGGATCTGGCAAGGATGCGGCTAATAGATCGCGAGGTGCAACAGAAACTCCTTGCACTTCAACATTTTCCTTGCGATCCATTCCTAACATATTGATGGTTTTAAGAATTTGGATGAACTCAGCACCAAGACCGTACTTAAAGTTAACTTTCTTGGCATCAATCTTTTGTGGAATTAGCACAACCTCTTCGTGTTCTACGTTTACACATTCAACTGGACCAATTCCTTCTGGGAAATCAAAGGTTTCCAACTCGCTAAATGGCTCAGTGGTAAACCAACCGCGACCATCTTCCCAAACCAACGGTGGATTCAAACACTCTTCGATGGTGGTCCAAATTGAGAATGATGGAGCAAAGTTCGCCCCTTCAACTCGCAAGTTTGAACCATCTAAAACAGTGATTGAATCGATGCGACTAAATAATTGGTCATCGGCGAACTTGGCAAAAATATCGCTCATACCTGGCTCTACACCCATACCTACTAGGGCATAAATTTTTCTTTCTTCCCAGTTCCAATCGCGGGCAAACTGCTCATCACCAAGCTTTACACCGGTTTCGCGATGTGGATAGTGCGGATGTGGGCGAGACAATGACATCGCCATATCTATGTAGTTTGTATTTTCAATTTCGCAGGCCAAGAAAATAGGCATCACAAAACGCGGATCGACCGCATTGATAACTACATCTGGATCGGCCTTACGGATTAACTCACGTAGATCTTCGAGTTCAGCAGCATTTACCTGAGCTGCGGAAAAGCGTGGATCTTTAACACGATAAACGGCTTCTTCTGCGCGCGCGAGGGTTCGATCAGCGATGACCATTGAGGTAATAAATGATCTACGTGCTGCGATATTTGCTATCGCTCTACCTACGCCGCCCGCACCAATTACTAGGGCTTTCATATTATGAAATCAACTCCAAACGAGATTCTCTGCGTACGGTAGCCGAAGCCCGTTGTTTGTGCAATTTAGCGACTTAATCCCGCATGTTTCACTAGTTTATTATTGTTTCGTTATTCATAAGTCCTTGTAGCTCAGTGGATAGAGCAACCGCCTCCTAAGCGGTAGGTCGCCGGTTCAACTCCGGCCAAGGACACTTAGATAAAAATCTATCCAAAAACTACAGTTCGATTTCCTACAATAAAAATCTTATCTTCAGCAAATAATCTAACTGCTTTGGCTAGAACTCTTCTTTCAATATCTCGTCCAATTGAGATTAATTGTTCTGGGGTAGAAGCATGGGTTACATGAGCAACATCTTGTTCAATGATTGGACCCTCATCTAGATCCGAAGTAACAAAGTGTGCAGTCGCGCCAATAATCTTTACGCCTTTTGCATGCGCCTGGTGATACGGCTTTGCACCTTTAAAACCTGGAAGAAATGAGTGATGAATATTGATGATGCGATTTGCAAATTTGTTACAGAATTGCGGAGATAGAATCTGCATGTAGCGCGCCAGAACTACAAAATCAATGTTTTCTTCCAACATAATTTTCTCAAGTTCCAGCTCTTGATCTGATTTAGTGGTTTCGGAAATCGGAAGATACTTAAACTTTATGCCATGGGCCTGTACTAGCGATGCCAAATCTTCACGATTGCTCACCACAATTGGGATTTCAATTGGGAGCTCACCTAGCTCTAATAAATAAAGTAAATCGCGCAAGCAGTGACTTTCTTTGGTCACCATTACCAGTGCTCGTTTTGGGGCTGCGTTATCCCGAAGCTGAAGAATTGGCTTGAATTGTGACAATCCCTTTTCCAAGGTGGCACGTGCCTGTTGAATCGAAGAGCTGGTTTCAAAACGGGTACGCATCACGAAAGTGTTTGTGACCGGGTCGGTAAATTGCTGATTTTCGATGATGTTTCCATCAGTGGCCAAAACCGAAGTCGTCATGGCATGGACGATGCCGGGTTGGTCAGCGCATTGCAGAGTAGCGATCAAATCCATCGCTGAATTCTAGATTACTTAGTGATTAATCTGGAAACGCTTCAAGGATTTGGGTGCCCACCAGTTCCATTCGCCAAATAAGCGCATTAACGCAGGAACCAAGAAAGCTCGAATTAATGTCGCATCCAACAGAATTGCAAATGCAACACCAAAGCCCATCATCTTGATAGAGGTAACACCACTTATGACGAAAGTTCCAAAGACCACGGCCAAAATGAACGCGGCCGCGGTGATGATGCGCGCTGATTTTTGTAGACCATAGGCAACAGATTCAACATTAGATTTTCCGGCGTCATGCTCCTCTTTAATTCGAGATAGAAGGAACACTTCATAGTCCATCGATAATCCGAATGCGACAACGGCAACCAAAACCATGGTGCTGGTATCTAAAGTTCCTGTATTTATAAAGTCACCGACTAAGAAAGTTAAATTGCCATCAATAAAGATCCAAGTCAGAACTCCCATGGTCGCAGCAAGAGAAGCAAAATTAAGAATGATTGCTTTTAGCGGCAGCAGTATGGATCCAGTGAAGAAGAATAAAAGCAGAAGTACGGTGAAAATAATCCAACCTGCGACTTTTGGCATAGTTTCTGAAATTGCACCTTGAGTATCGGCGTAATCCGCTGCAACACCACCAACCAAAGTTCCTTCAGGCGCGTCGAGATCTCTGACTTTATGAATCAAATCCTCTGCCTCGGGAGTTCTTGGAGGCATGGAATGAATTGCAACTAGTCGAACGCTTTCGCCAGTTGTCTGTGGGATTCCAACTCGGACAATCCCTGGTACTTGTGCCAGAGCTGCGGAGTAGGTTGAGATTTCGGCGGTTTGGTTTGCGCCATTAGGGAAAATAATTTCAATTGGATTACTTTCCTGACCAGGAAATTCCTTCGCGATGAAATCTGAGGCGATGTAAGCACGATCATCCTTTGGAAGTACGCGACTATCCACCTGGCTAAATTTCACATTAGCAATTGGGGCGATAAGAATTGCGAGTAGCAAAGTAGAGCCGGTGACCACAGTGATTGGACGCTTCATTACAAATCTTGCGAGCTGAGCCCAACGCCCATCATCCTTTGGCTTTATGCCACTTTTACGCACAACTCCCTTGTCGACCTTGGGTCCAATAATCGCCAAGATTGCGGGAAGTGGAATCAATGCACCAACAACGGCCAGCGCAACAACAACTGCACCGGAGTAACCCATCGATTTCAAGAAGTTTTGCGGGAAGAAGGTTAATGAAATCAAGGTGAGTACAACCGTTAATCCAGAGTAGAAAACTGTTTTTCCAGCAGTACGTAATGTGTTTACTACCGCATCCTCATTCGAGAGTCCTTTGTGCAGCTCCTCTCGGAATCGATTCACAATAAGTAACGCGTAATCAATTCCAAGCCCAAGCCCAAGTCCTGTGGTTAGGTTCAGGGCAAAAATGCTGATATCGGTAACAAAGGTCAATAAGTACAGGGCAAAGAACGTTCCCAAGATTGCGGTAACGCCAACCACTAATGGCATTGCTGATGCGGCCATCGCACCAAAAACCAGAATCAACAATAAGAATGTAAGTGGAATTGAGATTGCTTCAGAAATTTTCAAATCATCTTGAATTCGACCATTGATGGCATTTGCAAATACCGCTCCGCCAGAGGCGTAGATTTCTAAATCACCACGAGCTCCATCATATTTATCTTGGTAGTAACCACCAGCTTTATCGATCTCCGTAAAGTCTGTGGAATCTAGATAAACAAAAAGAAATCCTGCGGTTCCATCTTTACTTTTTAAAGATGGTGCTCCGCCGGATGACCAGTACGAAAGAACACTTTCCACACCAGCTTCGCCTCTAACCTCATTTTCAATCTCTTGCGCTTTAGCAACAACCGCCGGATCATCAACTGATTTGTTTTTGGCATCAATAACCAGGACTACTGCTGGGTCTTTTACCTTGAAGGTATCCTCTAAATACTCCCAAACCTTTACCGAATCACTGCCTGGGTCTGAGTAGCCGCCCGAATCAAACCTGTTGAATACCTGTGAACCTATTGCTCCAGCCAAGATTGTGCTGAGAATGAAAATTGAAAGTACAAATTTTTTGTGGCGGGCTATGACATGACCTAGTGATTCAAACATGCTGGCATAATAATGAGGTGAGCGAGTTTCTTCCTTCTGTAACTTCAGATGAAGTTGATTACGAGATTGAAGTCACTCGCGATGCTGAAATAAAGGGAGATAAACCCCCACATCACGAGGGCTGATTAATCAGCGCTCGAGCTTTTTGATTCGCTGGGCTTGCTAGCGGAGTCTGTTTTGTAAAACCCAGAACCCTTAAAGACGATTCCTACATTTGAATAAATCTTGCGCACATCTTTGCCGCACTCCGGGCACACTGAAATTGGTGCATCGGAAAAGGACTGCACCACTTCAAAAGCATGCTCGCAAGAGTTGCATTGATATTGGTAGGTTGGCACAGGCGTAATCTAAGGGATGATTCTCAGGTGGCGCTAATTGAGGATGCGAGGGGAAGCGTGTGATTTTTGATCTAGCCAACACCGCCCTTTCAGTGCTGGTGATTAGCTGTCTTATCTCCTTAGCATTTTTACTTCCAGAGCGGGACGGCTTTTTGCAAGCGAGCGCCGTTCGGACTAGAAAGTTACTTTTAATTTTCTCAGGCTTTTGGAGCATCGCAGCGGTCGGAAATTTCCTGGCAACACTTGCAACAATTTTTGATACTTCATGGTCAGAGGTTTTAAAAGTCAATGTGATTCGATCATTCGCAACTCAAGTAACTTTGGGAAAGTTGTTAGCATTTCAGGTTTTCATCGCTCTTTTGGTTTTTGCATTAAACAAATCAATCAAGAAAAATGGTGGAGCATTCTGGTTGTTAGTGCTTGCTATCAGCGGAGCTGTGGCTCCGATTTTTCAAAGTCATTCAAGTTCCCAAGGTGGTCATGGTTTAGCTATTGGGTCTCTGATAATCCATGTCATCGCACTATCTTTTTGGCTAGGAAGTGTTTTCGCCCTACAAGTAATGCCTGATGAATCAAAAAAACTAGCATTCGCAAGAGTTTCCAGTATCGCACTTTGGTCATCTACCGCTGTTGTCTTAAGCGGGGTTGCAAATGCTTGGACCCGGCTTCGTTTATCAGGTGATTGGCTCTCTACATATGGAACCTTGGTACTTACAAAGGTGTTGTTGACTGCAACTTTAATTGCAATCGCCGGGAGAATTCGTAAAGGCTTAACCGCCGCAAAATTGCTGCCATTTGAGCTGGCGATTATGAGTTTGATATTAGGTATTGGCGCATTACTAAATCGATTTACTCCAGAAGAAAGCGGAGCTGTCGAGTTCGACAAAGTGCGAGATCTAATCGGAATCTCTATGCCGCAAGAGCCGAACTTGAACCGAGTTCTATTTGCTTATGAGGCAAATGGCTTGATTTTGGGGCTGCTGATATTTGTTACCGCTTTATATATTCGCGGTGTTGTGGCGTTAGCGCGCCGAGGCGACAAGTGGCCGGTAGGCAGAACCATCTCTTTTGCTATCGGTATCTCTCTTTTAGATTATGCAACCAGTGGCGGTATTGGTTTGTACTCTCACTTCTCATTTCAGTATCACATGATTGCGCACATGGTTCTTAGCATGATTGCGCCGATTGCGATTGTTTTAAGTGCGCCGATTACCTTAGCGCTGCGAACTTTGCCGATCGGTAGAGAAAAAGGCGAACGCGGTATTCGTGGTTTGTTGTTGGCTGCGCTGCATTCCAAGCCAACAGCAATTTGGACCCACCCGGTTGTCGCCTTAGCAATCTTTGATGGTTCTTTATTTGCCCTTTACTTCACCCCGCTTTTTGGTGAGTTGATGTCTGGTCACTTCGGACACATGATTATGGACCTCCATTTCATCGCCGCTGGTCTACTTTTCTTCCATGTGATTGTGGGAATCGATCCCAATCCACGAAAAGTTCATCACCTGGTGCGCATCGTTATGTTGCTCGCAGCGATGAGCATCCACGCTTTCTTCTCAGTAGCACTTATGTCCGCCAATGACTTAATTGATGGCGGCTATTTCCAGATGCTGGAAAGACCATGGGCGACTGATTTATTGAGTGATCAGAAAGCTGGCGCGGCAATTGGTTGGGCCATGGGTGAAATACCAATCATCGTGGCTTTGATTGCGACCTTTATCCAATGGGTCAGAAGTGATGCCCGCGAAGCAAAACGTGCCGACCGAAGATCCGAGGTTGATTTAGCCGAGTACAACGCATATCTCGCGCAGCTAGCTGCCCGAGATGAGAAACCAGAACCGAAGTAGAATCCGCGACATGGAAAACTCAGCGGCGCTACCTTTTACTTTGCCAGATGAATATGAAGCTCTTCGCGAAAGTGTGCGCGCTTTAGCAGACAAGAAGATTCAACCATTTGCCCATGATGTCGATGCACAGGCCCGTTTTCCGCAAGAGGCTTTTGATGCGTTGCAATCAGCGGGGTTGGCTGCCGCTCACGTACCGACTCAATTCGGCGGCGAAGGTGCAGATGCGCTTGGAGTTGTAATTATCATTGAAGAGGTTGCCAGAGTTTGCGCTTCCTCATCACTTATTCCAGCGGTTAACAAACTTGGCTCAGTACCGTTAATGCTTGGTGGAAATGAGGAGCAAAAGAAACGCTGGCTAACACCACTTGCCCAAGGTAAAGGTTTTTCATACTGCTTATCTGAATCAGAGGCAGGTTCAGATGCTGGTGCTATGAAAACCCGCGCAGTTCGTAAAGGTGACGGTTGGGTATTAAATGGAAGTAAGAAATGGATTTCTCACGCAGGCTTTTCTGAGTTCTACACCGTTCTTGCCTCGACCGATCCGGAAAAAGGTCCAAAAGGTATTACCGCATTTGTTGTTGAAAAAAGCGATGCTGGAGTTTCCTTTGGCGCCCATGAAAAGAAAATGGGATTTAAAGGCTCACCAACCAGAGAGGTTTACTTCGACAATGTAGAGCTAAGCGATGATCGTCGCATCAGCGAAGTTGGAGCCGGATTTTCCTTGGCGATGAAAACCCTTGATCACACCAGAATTACTATCGCAGCGCAGGCTTTGGGAATTGCTCAAGGCGCATTTGAAGTAGCAACTAAATATGCCCATGAAAGAAAACAGTTTGGGAAATCTATTTTTGATTTTCAAGCGGTGCAGTTCATGTTGGCAGATATGGCTATGGAAATCGCCGCAGCGCGCCAATTAACCTACGCCGCTGCAAGCAAAAGCGAGTCATTAGCCGCTGATTTAACTTTCTTTTCCGCAGCCTCAAAATGCTATGCAACAGATGTCGCGATGAAGGTCACCACAGATGCGGTCCAAGTTTTGGGTGGTTATGGATATGTAAGTGATTATCCGGTCGAGCGAATGATGCGGGATGCGAAGTTAACCCAGATTTATGAGGGCACTAACCAAATTCAAAGATTGGTAATGGCTCGAAATCTCAACTCTGTGTTGTAAAACGCACCAAAATCTCTGAGGTTGCTGCTGCATGAACCTTTTGGTCATGAGGTTCAACTGGTATTTCCTCGCTGGTTAACTCGCCGGGATAAACCAAAGCTACGCGCCAGGCATTTGAACGTCTCAAAGCTCGATCATAGGAACCGCCACCTTGACCAAGACGATTTCCATTACGATCAATATGCAACGCGGGAACTATTACGACATCTAGCTCGCCGTTAAAAACTTGATCTTCACTGGTACGCCATTCCAAATCTTTATCCTCCAGCATGTGTGGAGTGACAACCACTTTTCCTAATCTGGTTAATTCAGCATTTAACCCGCTGGTGTCTGGTTCGAAACCATAAGAAACATAGCTGGCAATTACCTTTGCGTTTTGAATTTCCTTTGCCGCTATCAAGTGATCCCAGTCAGATGAAACCACCAGAAACTCTCGTTCTGCGCGATAACGTTTTCTTAACTCAGACTTGAGTTTCTTGGCCTTTGAATCCACGGGAATAGAGTATTTACAAAGTAGGGTTACGGCGTGAGTGAAACCATAAAAGTCTCAGAATTTGCAGCTGAATTATTGGCATTAGCCAAACCCTTGGCCGCTTTTGATATGCCGCTGATGGATGCTCATGGTGCGACCTTGGCGGTTGATGTTAATTCTGGCGACAAAGTTGCCATCAAATCAGGCTCCCGAATTCGCTCTACTCAGATTGGTTTAGCTGCATCTATTGGATTAGATCATCTTCCAACTCGGCCACAACCGAGAGTGGTTGTAATTTCTGCGGGTGCAGATCTTGTAGAACCTGGTTCACCGCTTCAAGATCGCGAAGACGAGTATGAATCTAACTCTTGGTTACTAACAACAGCGGTAAAAGAAGCGGGCGCGGTTGGTTATAGAGTCCACACAATTCCACATAACGCGGAACAACTTAAAGATGTAATTGAAGACCAACTTGTCCGAGCCGACTTAGTTGTGATCTGCGGGGAAAGTCATGATGACTCCTTCAACCTAATTTTCTCAGTGCTACAGCAGATAGGTCAGGTTAAAGAGGCCACACCGTTAATTCACGGAACTGGAAAACATGCTTATGGCACCGTGGGCCCGGATCAGACCCCGGTTGTGGTGCTACCTGGTGATCCGATTTATTCCTACATTTCAAATGAAATTTTCATAAGGCCCATGATTAGAAGCATGCTTGGTTTGCATGACATTCATCGTCCGGTAATTAAAGCCAGGTTAAGCAATGAGGTTTCAAGTGAGTTGGGCAAACACTCATTTATCCGAGCGGTTCTCGCTGCAGATAACTCAAGCTCCCGCACGGTGTCTGCGATACCAAATCAAGATGATTTGATCGGCTTATCTGATGCGACTGGATTAATAGTAATCCCTGACTCCAGCACTGGGGCAGCTGCCGGATCTGAGGTAGATGTTTTAGTTTTAGAGCGGCGCTTCAACTAGAAAATCAGATATGGCAAGAATTTCCCGAAATCACTGGCCATTGATTTTGAATGATGGCGAAATAACCCTGCGCCCATTGCGCATCCGGGATCGAGCTGCGTGGCTGGGTGCGAGAAGAAAGAATCGTGAGTGGCTGACTCCATGGGAGGCAACCTCGCCGGTTC
>JACCEA012213306.1_pt1 | contig 26757 bp, 19 predicted proteins | sample 7449851 | NCBI WGS metagenome assembly JACCEA01 (sample SAMN15323453, study PRJNA562643) | freshwater metagenome | isolation source: river surface water | place: USA:Blue River Watershed | collected 2017-08-18
ACCGACCTACGCACAGGGAATGATTTAGCAGCCGTAAAAGTAGGTGCGAGTCTCTTTGCTAAGATACAGTAGTTTTAGTCCACGGTTCGCAGTAGCCAGTTTTCAGTAGGCAGGCTGCAAACTGAAGACTGCACACTGCCAACCGTGGACTTCATCGACTACCAACGAATCAAGGCCGACCCCCACGTAAAGCCACTACCAAAAGCAGCTAAACAAACCAAGTCTCCTTCTTTGATTTTACCAGCCTCCCACGCCTCACACAAGGCAATCGGAATCGAAGCAGCTGTTGTATTTCCGTATTTCATGATATTGTTATACACTTTCTCATCGGGCAATCGGAGTGTTTTCTGTACAAACTGAGCAATACGCAAATTGGCTTGGTGCGGCACGAGCATATCAATGTCGGCAGGTGTATAGCCTGTTTTATTGAGAGCTTCCATGATTACTTCTGGAAACTTCGTTACGGCAGTTTTAAACACCAACTGGCCATTCATATTCGGGTAATACGTCTTGTTTTCGAGCAAATTATCATAGACAAAAATCTCACCGTATTCTACATCGGGAAATCCAAACTGCTCGGCTCCGAGATGATACCCGCCATGGCTACCTGGGCTAATCAAAGCCAATTCTTCGGCGTGAGTTCCATCCGAATGCAAGTGTGTAGTCAAGATTCCCTTACCTTCTTCGGTCGTTGGTTGAAGCACCACCGCTCCTGCTCCATCGCCAAACAAAACCGCCACATTTCGGCCACGAGTCGTGAAGTCAAGTCCCATTGAGTGCATTTCTGAGCCAACCACCAACACATTTTTATACATTCCTGCCTTAATAAATTGGTCGGCCACCGAAAGAGCATAAATAAAACCCGAACACTGATTTCTGATATCCAACGCCCCCATTTCTTTGTGCGTAATTCCCAATTCTCGTTGTAAAAGCACACCACAACCTGGAAAATAATAATCAGGACTGAGCGTAGCAAATACAATAAAATCTATTTCTTCGGGGCTAATTCCCGCACGTTCGCAAGCTATTTTTGTGGCGGCAGCTCCCATTGTGGTTGGAGTTTCCACACCTTTTTTTCCGTAGCGTCGTTCTTTAATGCCTGAGCGTTCTTGTATCCATTCATCGGTAGTATCCATGACTTTCATGAGGTCATGATTCGTCACAACTTTCTCTGGCACATAAAAGCCTATCCCTGCAATTTTTGAGTGTAACATATTTTTAGTCTGTTTAGAATCCTTGTGCGAAGTTAGCACAAAAACTCCTTGATTATACAAATTTTTCTTAGAAATATCATATTTAACTCCTTGCTTTTGAACTGATTTTGATTTATCAAATACAATCAACAGAATTAAATAACCGCTTATCATTAAAAACTAAGAAACTGGTTCAATATGTTTTATTTTTAATTATTTATCTTCATTTTGCATGATAAAAACACGTAAATTCAATCATAATTTCATTGATTTAATGAAAACAAACGCACTAATTCTTGCACTTGCTACCCTATTATTTGCTTTTACATTTGAAGACGATTTGGTTCAAAAGATTGCGGCTAAATTTGAGCGTTTCAATAATGAGCTTCCGCAAGAAAAAGCCTACCTGCATCTCGACAAACCCTACTACACCGCAGGCGAAACCGTTTGGTTTAAAGCATACTTGGTTGAAGCTAATACGCATTTACCCGATACGGTAAGTATCCCGCTTTATGTCGAACTTATTGATAATCAACGAGGTAAATTAATTACAAAAAAAATATTACAGCTCGAAGGTGGAAGTGCCGCCGCCGACTTCATGCTACCCGATACCCTAAAAGCTGGCTATTATCGCCTAAGAGCCTATACGAATTGGATGCTTAATTTCGATGAAAATTTACTATTCACGAAAGATTTCAAGGTTTTCAGACCTAATACTGATGATGAACCAATCAAGCTTAATTCACAAGAAATTGACTTCCGTTTCTTTCCCGAAGGTGGAAATTTGGTAGAAGGCATAGAAAATCGTTTGGCCTATAAAGCGGTCGATGCTCTTGGCAATGGTTTAGATGTGTCGGGAATCATTTTGAGCGATAAAGGTGATACGGTGATTAATTTTGAAAGCGAGCACTTGGGAATGGGTGTAATGACTTTCAAGCCACAAGTTGGCGAAAAATATACGGCCAAAATTAAGTATCGTAATATTTATGAGAAAGAGGTTTCGCTGCCTGTTGCTGAAAAAGAAGGCTTTGTTATGGGCGTAGAGTCAGTAGCTGATAGAGAGAATATCCGCTTGTTTATAGGACATAATTCCACCAACCCAGCGGGGCAAATTGCCATCATTGGGCAATCACAAGGCAAAATATGCTATGCAGCAAAAACTGCTTCGACAAAGAAAATTTTGCTCATGAAAATTCCCAAAAGTAAGTTTCCAACAGGTGTTACCCAATTTACGGTTTTCAACGAAAAAGGCTTACCGCTCTGCGAAAGGGTTATCTACTTGAAAACAGATACCACGCTGAATGTCAGTATTTCAACTAATAAAACAAAATACAATACACGAGAGAAAGTAACGCTGAATTTAGAGGCAAAAAATGCCAAAGGACAACCCATTTCGGGCGATTTTTCGGTATCAGTAACCGATGCGGGGCAGGTTTTAGAACAGCCGTTTCCCGAAAACATTCAAACTTATTTGCTGCTTAGTTCTGACCTAAAAGGTAAAATCGAACAACCTGCTTATTATTTCACAAAAGATAACCCTGATGGTGCTCGTCACTTAGATATATTGATGATGACCCAAGGCTGGAGACGCTACCGCTGGAATGATGTAATGAAAGATGAGTTACCCATACCGAAGTATCCGTTGGAGCGTGGGCTCAGCATTTCGGGTGAAATCAGCCGACCCAACGGCAAGCCTTTCGAGAAGCCCGTCAATCTGACGTTTATGTTTTCGTTGAAAGATAGCACAAGGCTTTTTGGTATGGGCTTAGCCCAAAAAGATGGCTCTTTTGTGGTAAATAACTTAAGTTTTGCTGATTCGGCCCAAGTAATCGTACAGGCGATTGCGGGAAACAGCAACCGAAATACTAAGATTTTTATTAATCGAGCGTTTTCGCCCAAAGTTCAAGTGGTGGCAATTCCGTTTAATGCCGTTACGTTTGATGAAAAAGAACTGGCCGATTATCTCAAACGCACCAAAGAAGCCTTAGATTTTGAGCGTTCGTTGCGTTTCAATAAATCAATCATGCTTAATGAAGTGCAAGTAAAAGCCAAAAAGAAGGTAGAAGAACGAGACAATCGGGTACTTTATAATAGTCCGAGTAAATCACTGACCGTTGACCAAACCATGGTTGGCTACATGAATGTACTTGATTTAATAAGAGGTCGCTTTGCGGGGGTGCAGGTATCGGGCAGTGCTAACGACCCCGTGGTTACAATCAGAGGAGTTAGTTCGTTGAGTGGGTCGTCTGAGCCTATGTTTTTACTTGATGGTATGCGAACCGATAAATCAGCTATTTTAATGCTTCCCGTGACTGATGTCGAGAAAGTTGATGTATTAACGGGAGCAGAATCGGCCATTTATGGCATGGGAGCGGGCAATGGCGTTATTTCTGTATTAACTAAAAGAGGCAACCCAAATTACGATTATAGCAATGATAAAGCCTTAGGCGTTGAACATTTCGGCATGGCAGGCTACTACCCTACCAAAGAATTTTACGCACCTAAGTATGATGTATCTTTGCCAGAGCATATTCGTCCAGATTATCGCTCAACTATTTTCTGGTCGCCTAAAATAAAAACCGATGCCAACGGCAAAGCAAGTATCACATTTTTTAATACCGATGCTACTACGAAAGTAAACATAACGCTTGAAGGGATTTCATCAGGGGGAATTCCGATTGTAGTCAAAAATACGTATTCGGTTGGCACAAAATAGTTTTGGTATATTGAATGAGTTGACTTTGAATAAAACTATTGCAAAATGAACGAAAAATTGTACTTTTGTTCAATAAGAAATCGGTTTTACTGTTTTCTGATTTCTTTAAATTCTTCGTCAAAACAAACAAAATGATTTCAAAGAAAGCTAAATACGCACTAAAAGCCCTAAAGGTGCTTGCAGAAAAATACGAATCGAAGCAACCTATTTTGATTGCCGATATTGCCGAACAGCAGAGTATTCCGAAGAAATTTTTGGAGGCAATTCTGCTCGAACTTCGTAATAATGGTGTGCTTCATAGCCAAAAAGGCAAAGGAGGGGGTTATCAACTCCGCATGTCGCCTGAGCAAGTTTCGATTGCTAAAATCGTGCGTATTATTGATGGGCCTATCTCGCCGATGCTATGTGTTTCGCTTTATTTTTATGGAAAATGTGACGACTGTGCCGACGAAAAAACGTGTAAGATTCGACCAATCATGGAAAAAGTACGTGATGCAAATTTGGCAGTTTACGAAAACACAACACTAAAAGATTTAATGGATTTGCCTGAGGAAGAATAGATTCAAAGAGTCAAAATTGTATTTCTGTAATCAGACAAAAAATATAACAAAAGCGGCCCGAAAAACAGATTTTCAGGCCGCTTTTATTTGTAGGACAGCTTTATAAGCTGTCAAAAAAATTCACTGCGAAGTTGGAACTTCGCTCTACACATCAAAACTGATAAACGATTGCATTACAGTGCATTCCTGCTCCAACAGATGCCATTACCACTGTCATTCCTGCTTTAATGTTGTAATTTCCTAATTCATTCTTACGAATCAAATCGAGCATTGTTGGCACGGTTGCTACCGATGTATTTCCCGTAAACTCGATTGTTGTCGGAATCTTTCCTTCAAAAGATAACCCTTCGATATTATACATTTGAGCCAAATTATTAGCAAAAGCGTGCAGCATTTTGCCATTGGCTTGATGAAACAAAAACATATCGACATCCGAAGCATCTAAACCTGCTTTATCAAGTGCTTTTTTGATAACTCTTGGCACCCAAACTGTGGCATACTTGTACACATCTTTGCCATTCATCTTAAACAAGGTCGGATTGGTCAACTCTTTATTATACGAACCACTCAAATAAATGCACGCCACATCTTCTTGGGCGTGTGAATAAGTAGCATACGAAACAATTCCTGCATCACCCGAATCAGCAGACGAAATAACCGCCGCACCACAGCCATCGGCCAGAATCATAGAGTCTAAATCGTGTGGGTCGAGTAAGCGTGAAGCTACTTCAATTCCTACAACCAAAACATTGGTAGCATCGCCCATCTGGATGGCCTGATGTGCCTGAATGATACCCTGTAACCAACCTGGGCAACCAAAAAGCAAGTCATAAGCAAAACATTCGTGATTACTGATTTCGAGTTTATTTTTGAGCAATGCCGCCATATTTGGAACCGTATGAAAACCCTGCATTCCTTCAAGCATATTACCCGCATTGTGTGCCACGATTATTCCATCAATTTGGTTTTTGTCAATTCCTGCATCGGCAATGGCATTTTTTGAAGCTTCGACCATTAATGGCACCGAATCGCCTCTTTCTGGAATATATCTTCTTGATTTTATGCCTGTAATAGCCTCCAGTTTTTCGATAATTTCCTCAGCAGGCTTTGGATTCACAACCCCATTGACATCCATGAATTGTCTATCCAAAAAATATGAGTTTTCTATAATTCGTTCGGGCAAGTGGCTGCCTGTTCCTTTGATGATTGTTTTCAATTTTATTGCTTAGAATATGGTTTTGTTGTTATTTAAGTATAAGAAGCTTTATTGACGACGGCGACGGCGAGATTTTGCTGACTCATCGGATATTGGTTCGATAATTTTAAAAGCCGTTTTTGGGACCTTTATCGGAGGCATTTGTTTAATATTTTCCTGCATTTCTATTTTTCTTACCATAGCAATCGGTTCTAAATCAATGGCAATTCGAGGGTCGAGTAACGTAGTTGCCTGTTTAAGCCAACCATACGTATTCACTGGAAACGGGTTTCCTTCCTCGTCAATTCTCAAATAAGTCATGTGCAGGTGCGTATCAGAGCGAGGCATTGCCGCATTAAATCCAGTCCGACCAACGAGTGCTATTTTCTGCCCAGCTCGCACCGTTTGTCCAGTTTTTACATAGATTTCCCTCTGGTGGGCATAATACCAAAGTCCACCGTTGGTGGTATCGTAAATCCAAATATAATTCCCTCCTCGATACTCACTGCCAGGCTGCCAACCATTTTCGGTGGCAATTACTATACCGTCAGTTGTTGATAATACTGGTACATAATCACCCGTACGGTCGTCTCGGCAGTCTTGGTCTTTATCTTTCATAAAAATATCATGAGCGGGGTGGCTACCTTTTTTTGCCTGGTCAAACAAATCATACCCACGAGGAATATAGCCCTTTCCATAGCCACCTACTGCCCGAAAGTCGAAACCCATCAGTGGGAAACATATACTTACTTGCGTAGAGTCGTAGCGTGCATTGGGATGAGCTTTTTTCATGACAAGCATCATTTCTTGAAATCGTTCACGGGCTTGTTGGGGCGAGAGTTTGTATTCACGAATATCAACCAATAATTGCTTGTATCCATTAATGACGCCAAGGTATTCTTTATAGGAAACGGAAGAAGTATCTTTCTGTAAGAACAGAAAGTTAAAACAAAAAACAAAAATTTTAATCATTCCTTTCAACGAGTCGCTGCATTTGTTTCTGGCACGAATTTAAGAAAATCCTGTACTAATACAGAATCATCATGCGTAAAAAGTTATGCGTGACGAATATTTTTTACGCATAAATTTAATTTTTCTAAGATAAAATTTAACTAAAAAACTATTGAGTAATATTTTAAGGTGATTTTAATTTGCATTTATTTAATTTTGCTGTGGAACCAAAAAATATCTGTATGTTACGAAAGAGTTTAGTAGGTTCGTTGTTTGTCATTTTATCGTTGTCGAATTTTGCCAGTAAAGCAAATTTTACGGACGATACTCCTACCAAAAAGAAATCTGTATCGGCAATTGAAGAACCAATCGAGGAATCTTATCTAAAATTAGCCAACGACATTCAGCGATACGCAAAGAAATTTATCGGAACACGCTATCAACGTGGCGGAAAAGCAGCCAAAGGCTTCGATTGCTCGGGTTTTGTAGGCTATGTTTTCAAGAAATTCGACATGAAATTGGGGGCTTGTAGCACCGAAATGTTCAGACTCGGCTACGATGTTGAAACCTGCGAATCTCTACCTGGCGATTTAATATTTTTCAGAAGAGGACGAAGTCCAAAAAGCGGAATCTCGCACGTGGGGATTGTGGTTGAATCAAACTCTAAAGGATTGAAATTTATTCATTCGGCAACGAGTAAGGGTGTAACGATTAGTTATCTGAAAGACCCGTATTATTCAGCACATTTTGTTGGTGTGAAGCGGGTAATTGATAGTTTTAAGTAAGAATTTATATATTGGGCAGCATATAGCTGCCCATTTTTATATCTTGTTAATCATAAATACGATTGATTACTCCCTAAATTAATTGTGTTTTGCGTAGCTTCTGAGAATTAATATTTGTCGGAATCTGATTAAAAGATAGTTGTCCGTTTGAGTCAATTAAACAACTGGTTTGATTAATAATCTCAACTTTTTGTCCATCATGATTGATACCAACAAGGTTTATTTGTGTGTAAACTATCATGGATAAACAAAAAACAAACGAAACTATGATTGTTCCTTTATAGAAGTCCTGATTCAAAAGCTATTCTTATCAATTCAGCAGAGTTCTTGGCTTTCATCTTATGAATAAGATTATCACGATATTCATCAACTGTATATTTTTTTAGATTTAAAGCAATAGCTATATCTTCGGTGCGAAACCCCCTTGATATGTAGTCTAAGACTTCTTTTTCTCTTTTAGTAAGCGAAATAGCATTAATGAGCGAATCTTCAACCTCAACGTCTCGTTGTTTACCTTTCAAGATAGCCGCTACTTCTTTTTGGAGGTAAATTCCACCCTGCGATACTGTCAGAATGGCCGTTTCAATTTCTTCAATAGAGGTATTTTTCAATAAATAACCTTTGGCACCTAAATTTAATGATTGCTTGATAAATGTAGAATGATTAAAACTTGAAACAATAATTACTTTTACTGAATCTTGCTTAGAACGAAGTTCTTCTAATACATCTAATCCCGAAGCACGTGGCAGGTCATTACTGATTACTGGCATGTTTAGGTCGAGAAGTACCACTTCTGGATTATGTAATTGAATGCTCCAAAGAGTATCTTTACTGGTGTGGCAAATAGCCACTATTTCAAATTTATTGGTTGCTTTTAAAATGTCACTGACTGTTTCGGCTAAAAGTTTATGGTCATCAGCAATTAAAAGGCGAATTTTAGTCATTTAAGCTTAGGTTTTACAGTACTAATGTCAAAGATAAGGTTTTTAGGTCATGCCATAATTAAGTGCTTTTGTTTAAGCATTTTTTTAAATAAACTCATCCGTCGGCGTGACACAACAATCGAACGTTTATTAGGCATTCGTATCTCACGGTTACACTCACCCCTAACGACGTATTGCATATTAACCAAATAAGACTTATGGATACGATAAAAGTACTGACTATCTAATCTTCGTTCAACATCTTTGAGAGTAACCGCTATGATTTCCACACGGTCCTGATAATGAATGCGAGTGTAGTTGATATCTGCTTCACAAAATAGAATTTTATCAGGTGCAACCTTTGTCCGAATGTTAATCATTACTTCTTTCATGGTAGTTTAGTTTTTTGGGATTATTGTGTTTATAGTCAACAGCAAAAGTTGTGTAAATACTAAAAGATGTGTAGATATAGCGAGAAGTATGCAAATAAAGCAATGGAAAAAATGACGACCAACCCCTATAAATTGGGGTATCGACTAAAACACCTCATATCTGGCTCTTAACCATTAAAAAAGGCACAAATCATTGAATAATTTGTGCCTTAAACCATAAAAAAGATACTAAAAAAAACTGTTCATCTGCTTTATCGCTTCACCCTAACCACACTCGTATATTGCCCTCTGATGATAATTTCCTGTCCATCAACTACAATCTTTACTGCTTTATTGGCAGGATTATGCCCCCAATAGGCCGTGTAAAGAATATCTCGGCTATCGTCATCTCTTTTTTTCATTACCAGCGGAAACCCTCGAACAAATGCCTCAGTTGGCAGTTTATTATCGCCCGTTACTCGGCGGCCATCGGGTAGTGTTACATCAGGATATTCAATAGGCGTGTTGGCCTCAATAATATCTTTGTTTACGCTCATTGCCCACACACCCGCCATGAGCCAATCAATGTTTTTTTGCGATTGAAACGGATAACTCGAAAGTCGTTCACCGAAGCGATTTTCACGGTATTTTTCAGTGTCAAGTTCCATAGCTTTGCTTCCCCACAAATCAGGGTTATCAACCTTTGTGTTTGGGTCGCTCCAAAGGTCAAGTCCATCGAGCCACATACTCCAAACTCCCCAGCTTTGCATCAAATCTGGCGGCACGATTGGCTTTAGTTTTACCCTAAAAACTTCGCCACTTGATGTACGGTGGGTTTGCTCGCCCAATTGCCAGTCCATTGTCTCTACTTCGTGCCAAATATTAGCCAAGGCTTTTTTGGTTGGTTCGATTTTCTTTGAAATGAGTCCTTCGGTCATCAAATGGTAAATTGTTCCTACATTACGCAAATCGTTGCAATAGTTTCCAACCTGCGATACCGTAACGGCATCTCGCACCGAATTCCAAACATTTCGGGTTGGCAAAGCCGAAAACGTACGACTGTAGGCCTCAAAGCCGCTTCCTTGCCACTTTAATACATTTGTCATTCCTTGGGTATCACGCTCACCTTCAAATTTTGCTCGACTCACCCCTCTCGGATTTAAGCTCCAAATCGCAAATTCTCCTTCGGCATTTTGGCGTTTGAGTTCTTGCAAAGCAAAACCAATTTTTCCGATATTTTTACTGCTATTCCACACCCCAATTGGCTCAAAGTTTAGGCTCAAATAACCCGTTTTTGTATTTGGGCTTACTACCTCTGCAAAGTTTTTGCGTAAAATATTGGCATCTACCCTTTCGAGCCACTGGTTTACTACCTCTTCGGTTGTGGTGTAGGCCTTCGGGCACCCCGACTCGTAGAGCCAACCGTCATAATCCATCCACGCTCGGCGAGCTACCTTTGGGACATTATGCACAAAACTAACCCCTCGTTTCGTGGCTTTTTCACCATCTATATCCGTTCCTGCTACATACGAAAACTTTACGATTTTGCCTTTTGGCAATGTAAATTCGGGAAACGCATCATAGAAATCAGGTAAAATACTTTCGCTCACATATTGAGCAGGATTCCAGAAATAAATAGCATTATTTACCGTATCGGTTGTCATGCGTTTGCCTGGAACTGTTATGTATTGTTGAAGCCAATTTCGGGCATTCCAGTATTTACCTTTTTCGGTATAAACTTCAATCACGCTGAGGTCGAAACCAGCCATTTCCGAAATATCTAAATTCTGCAAAGCAGCTGTATTTGATTTTTCACCCAAACCAATATAAAAACCTTTTTCGTAGTTTTTATCGTTCATAAAAGGCCTGCTCCATTGCTCATCGCTTAGTTTTCCGTTTTCAATTTTAAGTTTTGCAAGCACTTCACGCACCGAGCCATCAGCCCGCAAATAGCTGAAACCATCGGTTACTTTTGGGTAGCCCGAAAAATTCATATCAATGCTTTTTCCTCGCCGAGTTGTCGATAATAAAGGTGGCTGTGTTTGCGGTAAAGTTGTCGGTTTTTCTTGCGGAATTGTGGCGGGAGTTTCCTTTGGTAAAGTTGCTGGTTTTGTTGAATTTGCAGCATCAATGGCTTTTTGTCCGCACAATATTACGGTAGTGCCATCGGGGGTTTTCTGCGAGATACAAAACTGCGGAATCACAAAACTTTTGGGCATTTCGAGTCCGCCATTAGCCGTTGGTTCAGCAAAATACTGCACATAATTTTTATAATTAGTCACTACATCATTTCGGGAAAGCATATTTGCACCACGCACCACAAAGCTGTCCATTTCACCTTGAATCACAAACATCTTATCGCCATCGAGCCAAGCTCTAAGTGGCTGATTGGTAGCTTGCCATTGACCGATAATTTGCCCATGACGTGGACGTAAAATTAGCTTTCGGAACTGAGCGGAAGCATCAAAAAAAGCAATAAATAGTAATAAAACAGCAAAGTTTTTTCTCATTAAAATAGAGTTTAGAAACTAAATCGAACCAAATTTATGAACTTTCAACGAAAAGCACTTACATTCTATTGAGTCAAAACTGAAATGAGTTGCTCTTCATCGCTCACAACCGTTTTTTCAGTATCTTTGACACTTACTTCTTAATCTTTCAACCTGCATGAAAAAATTAGTTTTACTTCTATCTATCTGGATAGGTTCTAACCAATTATTTGCCCAAATTCCAACTACCATTCCTATCGAAACCAAGCAAAATGCGTTGGTACTTCACATCGATAAAGAGAATCGAGTGGGCGTTGCGTATTTCGGAAAAAAACTTCAACAGAGCTCAGAATATGAAATTTTAGCAAAATCGCTAAAATATAACGATAATAACGCAGGAATCTACAACTCTATCTATACACCAAGTGGCTCTTGGAACTTAGTGGAACCAGCCTTAGAAATTCTCCATGCCGATGGCAATACTTCATCCGAATTAAAACTCATCAGTTATAGCACTGAAAAAATCAATGAGAATGTCTCGCAAACGAATATTCTTCTCCGTGACCCAGTTTATGCAACTGAAGTGATGCTATCATTTAAAGTTTATTTCAACGAAAATGTCATTGAGCAATGGAGCAGCATTAAAAACCAAGAAAAAGGAACAATCGTACTCAAGAAATATGCTTCGGCTAATCTTTATTTTGTGGCCAAAGATTATTATTTGCACCACTATCATGGTAGCTGGGCCAGAGAAATGAAGCCCGAAGACACCAAACTTACGGCAGGAATCAAAACCCTCGACTCGAAACTCGGCACAAGAGCTAATTTGTATCAGCCGCCAACTTTTATGCTCTCATTCGACCGCCAAGCCACCGAAGACGAAGGCAAAGTATTGCTCGGCACATTGGCTTGGTCGGGTAATTTCAAGATAGATTTCGAAAAAGACTCCTACGAAAACTTACGTTTAGTGGCAGGTATCAATCCTCATTCTTCTGAGTATTCACTGACTCCCAACGAAGAATTTCGCACCCCGTCATTTATTTATACTTACTCAGAAAACGGACAGGGTGAAGCCAGCAGAAATATGCACAATTGGGCCAGAAAATATAGGCTTCTCGACGGAGAAGGTTCTCGCCTAACGCTCCTAAACAACTGGGAAGCCACTTATTTTGATTTCGACGAAACCAAACTTACAAGTCTTTTTAAAGGAGCAAAAGAGTTGGGCGTTGATATGTTTTTGTTGGACGACGGCTGGTTTGCCAACAAATACCCACGCAATGGCGATACTGCGGGCTTGGGCGACTGGCAAGAAAACAAAAAAAAACTACCCAACGGAATCGGCTATTTGGTAAAAGAAGCCACCAAAGCGGGCGTGAAGTTTGGTATTTGGGTTGAGCCAGAAATGGTCAATCCAAAATCAGAATTATACGAAAAACACCTCGACTGGGTGATTCGTGAACCAAATCGGCCCGAAGTTTATTTCCGTAATCAACTTCCGCTCGATTTAGCCAACCCCGAAGTACAAAATTTTGTGTTTGGTGTGTTAGACGATTTGTTTACCAAAAATCCTGAGTTGGCTTTCATAAAATGGGACTGCAACGCCGTGACCTACAATGCCCATTCGATGTATTTGGAGCGAATTAAAAAACCGCAAACACACTTGTATGTTGATTACGTAAAGGGGCTTTACAGCGTTTTGCAGCGTATCCGTGCCAAGTACCCAAAAGTGCCAATGATGCTATGCTCAGGCGGTGGTGGACGTGTCGATTACGAAGCTTTGAAATATTTCACCGAATTTTGGGTGTCGGATAATACTGACCCTATGGAGCGTATTTTTATGCAGTGGGAATATTCGTATTATTATCCTGCCATTGCCCAGTGCAATCATATAACCGATTGGAGTAAGGTTGGCATCAAGTTTCGCACCGATGTAGCCATGATGGGCAAAATGGGCTATGACATTGTAGTCAACAAATTAGACGAAAAAGAGCTTCTTTTTAGCCAAAATGCTCTAAAAAACTACGCTAATCTGAAAGAAACCATTTGGCATGGCGATATGTATCGTTTAGTAAATCCGTTTGAAAATCAAATGGCTTCCGTAGAATTTGTGAGCGATAAAAAAGACCAAGCAGTGATGTTTAATTACTTGGTTGATAACCGCTACAACCTTACTTCGTTGCTAGCAAACACCAAATTAAAAGGCTTAGATGCCAGTAAAAAATATAAAATCAAGGAAATAAATATTTATCCTGGGGCCAAATCTTCTATCAACGAAGAAACTATTTATTCGGGAGAATACCTGATGACAGTCGGCATCAATCCTAATCTTTCGCACCGACGCACGAGTGTAGTCATTGAAATCAATGAAGTAAAGTAGTTTACACTTTTACAATACTCTTTTCGTTTCATTAAAAGTCACCTAAGCTACTGGGTGACTTTTTTAATTTCATTCTAATCCTTTTGGTCGTATTTTTGTTACTCTAAAAAGAAAAACATCACCACATGAAAAAATATTTTCTCGCAGTCTGCATGGCATTTTCTTCATTGGCCAATGCTCAAACCCTCTTGGAAGACCAATTCCAATTTAATTTTCTGGCACTCAACCCTGCTTTTGCGGGTGCAACAAAGACTTTTAGCATGAATGCCATGCTTGGAAATCAATTTAACGGAACACTTCGCCCACAACAAATCTATCAACTTTTTTCAACTGACGGAGCGATTCAGCAAGGACGTGGAGGTTTAGGGCTTCAAGCCTTCAATAGCAATATCGTAGGTTTTAATAATTCGGGTGTAAAAGTATCTTATGCCTACCACAAACAAATCGGCGATTTATTCTCAGTCGGACTCGGTGCTGATGCAGGTTTTATTTACCAACCTACACTTTTGGCAGGTCTTGGCCTAAAACAAATGTATCCGTATGCAGGTTTGGGTGGGTTGCTCAATGCCGAGCGTTTCTATGTAAGTTTATCCAAGCCCGTTCTTTTCATCAACGACGAGGGACTTTTCAATAGTAAAAAACCTTTTTATACAATGTTAGGTTTCTCATTAGGAGAATACGATGGAACAATGTTTAATATCAGTGCTTTAATAGAAACCAACAAAGCCATAGGTAATGGTTTTTATCTGAATGGGAAAGCGTGGTTTGGACGTAAATTTGGCTTAGGAGTTTCGTATCGCTCGCAAGAGGTAAGCAGAGCAAGAACCAATAAACTTATTCCGATGGCCGAATTTCAAGTTTCGGAAGCCATCCGTTTGGGAGCTTCTTACGATGCGAAGCCACCAACCTTCAGTAGTTCAGGAGCCCCTACAAGTAATTTTCAGCAAAGAGGCATCTTACAAATTTATTTTAGATACGAAGGTCGTGGCGACGAACGCAGTACAAACCGATTAAAATATTACTAAAAAATAACTTAAATCGTTAATGAGTAACTATCGTTAGCAGTTCAAAACTAAAAATTGAACTATTCTAATGAATTATTTACTATTAACAATTTTTTATTAATTCATCTATTTGAATTTTGCAAAAAAAATGTTACTTTATAGAATACGTACCGTAACTTTGCACAGATTATAAAGTTTACTCATTTCCGACATATACCATAGTTCAATGGACCAATTTTCATACATTGCCAATGCCGACGTAGCCGCATTGGATGCACTTTACCAACAATATAAAGAAAACCCAACTTCTGTTGACGAAAGCTGGCAGAATTTCTTCAAAGGCTTTGAATTCAATCAGACATTTAATGGCAATGGAACTTCAAGCTCATCAGTAGCAAAACCACAATCAGTAAGTGCCGAACACACCCGCAAGGAGATGGAAGTAGTGCATTTGATTCGTGGATACCGCTCTCGTGGACACCTACTTTCAAAAACTAACCCAATTGGTGGACGTAAAGACCGCCAGCCGATGCTCGACCTTTCTGACTTTAATCTTTCAGAAGCAGACCTCGACACTGTGTTTGAAGCAGGGGTTGAATTATTCGGCGAAGCAGCTACGCTCCGCAAAATTGTAGATGCTTTAAAGAAAGTATATCTCGGAAAAATCGGTTTTGAATATTTATACATCAGAGATAGAAAAGCAAAAAACTGGTTACGTAAGAAAATCGAAAACGAATATTTGTATTTCGACCCAACTCGTGACCAAAAACTTCGCATTTTCGAAAAATTGAACGAAGCTGTAAACTTCGAGAATTTCATTCATACAAAATTCTTAGGTAAAAAGCGTTTCTCGCTTGAAGGTGGCGAGTCAACCATTCCTGCCCTTGATATTGCTATCAATCGTGGTGCCGAATTAGGTGTTGAAGAGGTAGTAATCGGAATGGCTCACCGTGGACGTTTGAATGTATTAACAAACATCATGCAAAAGCCTTATGAGCAAGTATTTAACGAGTTTGAAGAAAACGTAACGCTCGAATCATACAGCGATGGCGACGTGAAATACCACATGGGCTACACCAGCCAAGTGGAAACACCAGAAGGACACCGTGTGAGTTTGAAACTCATGGCAAACCCTTCGCACTTAGAGGCAGTAAATCCAGTGGTAGTGGGTTACGCACGTGCCAGAGCCGATGCTCACTTCGAGAAAGCGGCCGTAAAACCAAACGACCGTGATGATATTTACGACAAAGTATTACCAATCTTGATTCACGGCGATGCGGCCGTAGCGGGTCAAGGTATCGTATATGAAGTAACACAAATGTCGAATCTTCCTGCTTATTATACAGGTGGAACACTACATTTTGTAATCAATAACCAAGTAGGTTTTACAACTGATTTTGATGATGCTCGTTCGGCAATTTATTGTTCAGACATCGCCAAAATCATTGATGCTCCAATCTTCCACGTAAACGGCGACGACCCAGAAGCAGTTGTTTACGCCATGAAATTGGCTACCGAATTCCGTCAAGAATTCAACCGTGATGTTTTCGTTGATATGGTTTGTTACCGCAAATACGGCCATAACGAATCTGACGAACCACGCATGACTCAGCCGACGATGTACAAAACCATCGATTCGCACGCCAACCCACGTGAAATCTACTTACAAGAGTTAATGACTCGTGGTGAAGCCGACACAAAATTTGCCGAAGAAATGAAGAAAAGTTTCGAGGGCGAATTACAAGACCTTTTGGCAAAAGTAAAGCAAAAACAATTGCCTTACCAAAAACCAAAATTAGAAGAAGCTTGGGCAAAACTTCGTCGTTCGGTTCCAGAAGATTTCGACCAATCACCAGCAACAGGTATTTCGCAAGAAGTAATCGAAAAAGTTGGCAAGGCACTCTCAAATGTTCCTGCTGATTTCAAGCCATTGAAGCAAATCGAAAAGATTTTAGATGAAAGAAAAGCAATTTTCGCTCAAGAGAAACCATTCAACTGGTCAGTGGGTGAATTAATGGCCTACGGTTCAATTCTAAACGAAGGAAAATTCGTTCGTTTCACAGGTCAAGACGTTCAACGTGGTACATTTACACACCGCCATGCCGTATTGCACGATTCTGAAACCAACCAAAACTATAATAACTTGTCTCATTTAGGCGAAGGACAAGGTAAATTCGAGATTTATAACTCATTATTATCAGAATACGGTGTAATGGGCTTCGAATATGGCTACGCAATGGCTAATCCTGATGCCCTCGTCATTTGGGAAGCACAATTCGGTGACTTTGCCAATGGTGCTCAAACCATGATTGACCAGTTCATTTCGGCAGCAGAGTCGAAATGGAACTCAATGAATGGTTTGGTACTTTTATTACCGCATGGCTACGAAGGTCAAGGCCCAGAGCACTCAAATGCTCGCCCAGAACGTTTCTTGCAATTGGCAGCCGAATATAATATGTACGTTTGTACATGTACTACGCCAGCCAATATTTTCCACATGTTGCGTCGTCAGTTGGCAGTTCCTTTCCGCAAGCCTTGCGTTCATTTATCGCCAAAATCAATGTTGCGTCATCCGTTGGCGGTTTCACCAATGAGCGATTTTGCCGAAGGAACATCATTCCAAGAAGTAATCGGAGATAAATACGCTGACCCTAAAAAGGTAAAACGAGTATTGCTTTGCAGTGGAAAAGTGTATTATGATTTGCTCGACAAACAACAAAAAGAAGGCCGTTCGGATGTAGCTATAATAAGAGTTGAGCAGTTACACCCATTCCCTAAAAAGCAATTAAACGCTGAATTGGCTAAATACAAGAAACCAGAAATCATTTGGGTACAAGAAGAGCCTGAGAACATGGGTTACTGGTCATTTGTATTACGTGAATTCCCAGAGGTTGGCTTAGGTAATGTAGTAGCTCGTAAATCAAGTGCTTCGCCAGCAACAGGCTTCACAAAAGTACATGCAAAAGAGCAAGCCGACCTCGTTGAAAGAGCATTTGCAGCCAAATAACACCAAAGAAACTAAGTTAGCCTTAGAAATTGTTGATAGATAATAAAGAAGAAAAATAGCAGTAGAAAAATAGAATCATCATGGCAATAGAAATGAAAGTCCCTTCGGTGGGCGAATCAGTAAGCGAAGTAACCATCGCTTCATGGACAAAAAAAGACGGTGATTTAGTCAAAATGGATGAAGTTATCTGTGAATTGGAGTCAGATAAAGCCACATTCGAATTACCCGCCGAAGCCGACGGAATTCTAAGAATAGTAGCCCCAGAAGGTACTACCCTACCCATTGGAGCATTAATATGCAAAATCGAAGCAGCAGGTAGTTCAACAGCTGCCGCACCTGCGGTTGCAGAAGCTCCGAAAGCAGCAGAAGCACCAGCAGCAGCTCCAGTTGCTACTAAAGTAATTGATGTAGTTGTACCAGCAGTTGGCGAATCAATTTCAGAAGTTACGATTGCCGCTTGGAGCAAAAAAGAAGGTGATAGCGTAAAAATGGACGAAGTTATCTGCGAACTTGAGTCAGATAAAGCTACTTTCGAATTACCTTCACCAGAAAATGGCGTACTCACAATCGTTGCTCAAGCTGGCCAAGTTGTGCCAATTGGTGGAGTAGTAGCTAAGATTACAGTTGGCGGTGCCGCAGCAGCTACAAGCCAACCAGCAGCAGCCCCAGCTCAAACAGCAAGTGCAGCCCCAGCGGCTTCTGAAACAAGTTATGCAGCAGGGCATCCATCACCAGTAGCAGCGAAAGTCTTAGCTGAAAAAGGTATCGACCCTGCAACGGTTCAAGGTACGGGTATTGGTGGACGTATCACGAAAGATGATGCCGTAAAAGCTGAAAAACCAGCAGCCACTCCAGCTCCACAAACAGCTCAACCAGCAGTTGCCCCAGCCGCAGCACCTGCTTCACAAGAAGGAAGAGCGTCACGTCGTGAAAAAATGACTTCATTGCGTAAGACAATCGCCAAACGCTTAGTGGCAGTAAAGCAAGAAACAGCGATGCTCACAACCTTTAATGAGGTTGACATGAAACCAATCATGGATTTAAGAGCAAAATATAAAGATAAATTCAAAGAAGTACACGGCGTAGGTTTAGGCTTCATGTCGTTCTTCACGAAAGCTTGTGCGATTGCATTGAAAGAATTCCCGTTGGTAAATTCATACATTGACGGTGACGAAATCGTTTTCAATGACTATGCCGACATCGCCATTGCGGTTTCAGCTCCACGTGGTTTGGTAGTGCCAGTAATCCGCAGTGCAGAAAAACTAAACTTCGCTCAAATCGAGTCAGAAGTTGTTCGTTTAGCAGGAAAAGCACGTGAAAACAAACTAACAATTGAAGAAATGACGGGCGGAACTTTCACCATCACTAATGGTGGTATCTTCGGCTCTATGCTTTCTACGCCAATCATCAACGCCCCACAATCAGCTATCTTGGGTATGCACAACATCGTTGAGCGTGCAGTAGTTGTAAACGGAGAAATCGTTGTTCGTCCGATTATGTACGTGGCTCTTAGCTATGACCACCGCACCATCGACGGTAAAGATTCAGTTAGTTTCTTAGTAAGAGTGAAACAACTCTTAGAAGACCCTACAAGAATTCTTTTGGGTGTGTAAGCATGACAAAGTGGGAATATAGAACGCTAACAGTAAGTAGAAATGAAACTACCAAATTCATAGACCGACTGAATATACTCGGAGAAGAAGGATGGGAGTTAGTCTCAACTTTCACTATTGAAAGTAAATCAGTAGGCTTTTTTGATAGTGGAGCTGAAACTTCTGGAATTGTTGCGGTTTTAAAACGACCGAGGGAATAAAAATGAAAACATCAACTTTCATAACGTCAAATCCTGATATTTTGATGGGAAAACCCACCATCATAGGAACTCGTTTGGCAGTAGATATGATTCTGGAGAAATTAGCAGCAGGACAAACGGAACAACAATTACTTGAAGATTATCCTCGGCTAACTCACGAAGCAATTCAAGCGGTTTTGCAGTTTGCAGCTGAGACGGTTCGTGAAATGAAAGTTTACTCGATAGCTTCATGAAGATTGTAGCTGATGAAGGAATTGAGAGCAAAATCGTAGCCAATTTAAGACAAAACGGTTACGAAGTTTTATACATTGCTGAATCATTCCCATCAATTTCAGATATTGAGGTTTTGAAAATTGCTTTAAACGAATCAGCTATCTTACTTACAAAAGATAAAGATTTTGGTGAATTAATTTTTAAACAAAAACTTATACATAGCGGAATTGTTCTTGTAAGGCTCGGTGAAAATATGAGTTCGATTGATAAAGCCGAAATTGTATTAAAAGCATTTCAAAAACATAGTCAAGAGTTCGAAAAACGCTTTTCAGTTATTGACGAAGAATTTATCAGAATTAGATAAAAACATCTCATAAAAGAGATAAACAAAAATATGCAATACGACGTAGTAGTAATAGGCTCAGGGCCTGGTGGTTATGTGGCGGCGATTCGCTCGGCACAATTGGGCAAAAAGGTTGCCATCATAGAAAAATACAGTGTTCTGGGGGGAACATGCTTGAACGTTGGATGTATTCCATCAAAAGCTCTCCTTGATTCTTCGGAGCATTTCTATAATGCTGCTCACCATTTTGCCGACCACGGAATTGAGATTCCAGCTCCAGTAGCCAATCTTGGTAAAATGATTGGCCGCAAAAATGGTGTTGTTGAGAAAATGAACGCAGGTATCAATTTTTTGATGAAGAAAAACAAGATTACGGTTTACAACGGTCTTGGTTCATTCGTTGACAAAAACACCATCAAAATCACTAAGACTGATGGTTCAGAAGAAACCCTTACTACCCAACAAGTAATCATTGCCACTGGCTCGAAACCTACGATTCTTCCATTCATGAACTATGATAAGAAGAGAATCATTACGAGTACAGAAGCCTTGAATCTTCCAGAAATTCCGAAACACTTAATCGTTATCGGTGCGGGTGTAATTGGTGCTGAATTAGGTTCGGTTTATGCTCGTTTGGGTGCGAAAGTGTCGTTTGTAGAATTTGCCGATTCGATGATTCCAACAATGGATAAAACGATGGGCAAGGAATTACAAAAATCAGTAAAGAAACTTGGAGCTGATTTCTTCTTCAATACGAAAGTAACAAAAATCGAAAACTCAGGCGAAGAAGTAACCGTAACTGCTGAAGCTGCCGATGGAAAACCAGTTGAAATCAAAGGTGATTATTGCTTAGTTTGTATCGGTCGTCGTGCTTATGTTGATGGCTTAAATTTAGAAGCCGTTGGTGTAGCAACTGACCGTGGTAAAGTTGTGGTTGACGAACATACACTTGAAACTAACGTAAAAGGCATTTATGCCATCGGTGATGTGATTCGTGGTGCAATGCTCGCCCACAAAGCCGAAGAAGAAGGCGTTTTTGTGGCCGAAGTAATGGCAGGACAAAAACCACATATCAATTATAATCTCATTCCAGGCGTAGTTTATACTTGGCCAGAAGTTGCTTCAGTTGGTGCAACTGAGGAAGAACTAAAAGCCAAAGGTGTAGCCTATAAAGCAGGAAGTTTCCCATTCAAAGCATTGGGACGTGCAACTGCCAGTGGTGATACTGATGGATTGGTAAAAGTTTTGGCCGATACTGCCACTGACGAAATTCTTGGCGTACACATCATCGGTGCAAGAGCCGCCGATATGATTGCCGAAGCCGTTACTGCAATGGAATTTAGAGCAAGTGCCGAAGACATCGCTCGTATCTCGCACGCTCACCCAACATACATGGAAGCCTTGAAAGAAGCCGCTTTGGCAGCAACTGCCAATCGTGCCATTCACTCATAAGAGAAACACTTCCTGATTTTACAAAGCCCTTCACTCAACCTGAAGGGCTTTTATATTTTATAATGATGCCATTTCCAAGTCCAATTTTCTTAAATTTGCAGGTCGATAAACATTAAAGCATGCAAAAACTCATCGAAAATTCGCCAATCAAGTGGCATCATATACTTTTTTTTAGTCTTTTAGTTGCTATCATTCCACACACAGGTTTTTGGTTTGACCTCAACAACGACTGGCCTCGATGGTCAACTTATGCCCTCGAGCACGGCCTTAGTCAAATCTACAATTCCGACACCAACTATATGCCTATCTATTTGCACGGCCTCTATTGGTTTGGTAAACTTCATGGTACTAAAGAACTCATTTACGCCAATAGTTATCAACTTAAATATTTCTTTTTATTGTTCGATTTTGCAGGGGCAATCGCTATTGCTTATGCCCTACGCAAGTATTATACTCGCCAATTTGCCGAATACATGTTGCTCTTCAACATGGGATATTTATACTGCACCACCATTTGGGGGCAACTCGATAGTGTTCCGACTACGATTGTAATCTTAGCAATTATTTGTCTTTTTGAACGAAAGCTCCTCTGGGCTGCACTTTTTTGTACGCTTTCAATCTACGCCAAGCTGCAAGCCATCGTTTTTTTACCATTTTTTGCAATACTCTTAATCTATCAGTTGAGTGTAAAGTTTGATAAAATACTGATTCTGAAAATGTTAACGGTATCCATTATTGCTCAACTTATTTTGCTCAGTCCATTTATTTTAGGTGGAACTTTCACTAATTTCTTAAAAGTCGTTCGAGAATCGGTCGGATTCTTCCCTCGTGTTTCGGTCAATGCCTTTAATATTTGGTATTTATTACTCAAACAAGACCCTACAAGCATCAACGATACATTAATTTTTGCAGGTCTTACTTACAAAAAATGGGGATTTATTATGTTTTTTGGTCTATCGGCTGCCACTTTTTTACCTTTGATAATCAATACATTAAACAAAATACTTTTTAAAAAATCGTTAGACCAAAACTACTATGCACTGCTTTGGCTAACAGCCGCCACAACTGCCATAGTTTTCTTTTTTGTAAATACTCAAATGCACGAACGCTACTCATTTCCTGCCATTCCGATGTATTTTGCGTATTCGTTGCTTACTAACCGTTATTCGATTTTTGCCTTAACTTCGGTTGCACATCTAATGAATGTCGATGGAACAAATAAATATTTAGGGCTAAACCCCTACAAACCAGAGTTTACTGCAATAATTTTCGGTATAATTTTGTTTTTATCATTAGTAAGGCTCTACAAAGGATTTAAGTTTAAATTGAATTTACAGTAAATTTTAACAAAATTAAATATACAATTTTTCCTATAAAAACAAATTATTTAATATAAAAAATTTGTTTCATCTATACAATAATTTTCATTTTTATAAAAATTTCAAAATAAATTGAAAACAATATTTTTAACTTTTGCTCTAATCTTTTCACTACTTGCTTGCTCACATAAAATGAACCCCGATAAGTATAAAAAAAGTCAGATAATCTTTGGCAATGGCGGTGGATTTACGAACTTAGTGAACGAATACCATCTACTCGAAAATGGGCAACTTTATCATAAGAGAAGCATCGATACGGTTTTTACCGAACTTGGTAAGCAAAATAGCGATTCGGTGAAGATGCTTTTCGCCAAAACGAAAGTTTTATTTGATGAAACAAAGGGCTTTCGTGAACCTGGTAATGTGTATTATTTCATAAAGTTTAAACAAGATTCTACTACAAACGAAATTGTATGGGGAACTTCCAAAGAAACTTTTCCAGCAAAAGCAAAAGAATTGTACAAAGAATTGATGAATTTAGTAAATTTGAAATAACTTAGTATTCTCCAGCAACTACGAAGACAACTTACCTCTTTTGCATAACATATACCCTCATTAAACAAAGCTTCCAAAATAATTATGAGACTGACTTTTATCTTCCTCTTTTTTGCCGCAACAAGCACTTTCGCTCAGAAAGGTTTCGACAAAAAAAATAAACCAGTGGCAGAGAAAAATGACTTGCCAACTGGGCAATTTATTGAAATTGATGGGCAAAAAAATGATAAAAATACTCGTCAATCAAGCCTACCAAGCATCTCAACCAAATTTGTAAGTAAGCTAAAAGTAACCCACGATAACGAGACTGGTGGTGTGCTGATGATTGAAAATTTGTCGAAATCGCCCGCACCTAACGCTCGTAAAGGCCTGCAAGTGATGGCGATTGATTTTTTGGCACAAGTAAAAACTGCTCTTAAAATCGAAGACCCGAATCAAGAACTCGAAATGGTAAATATGGAGTCTGATGAAATCGGTATGACTCATATTCAACTCCAACAAAAATATAAAAATATACCCGTTTATGGTGGAGAAATCTGGCTACATACCAAAGGCGAAAAAATTGATGTATTGAATGGTCGAAATTTCCCGACTCCAAATTTGGCTTCCATCACCCCTACTTTATCAGAAGATAAAGCTATTGCGTTTGCAATGACCGATGTAGCTCAAAAATCAATCGTGCAAAAAGTAGGTGTAACTGGCCAATTATTGGGTAAAATGCAAAATACCGCCGAGCTAATTATCTATCATAAAGATGGAAGGTTTGATGATGAACGTTTGGCTTATAATCTTACGGTTCGTCCAAATATGCTTGAACGTTGGACATATTTTGTTGATGCCAATACAGGCGAAGTCTTAAAGAGATTCAACAATACTTGCTCACTTGATGGGCCATTTACGGCCACTGCTCGTGACCTTGCAGGTATCTCTCGCACATTCAGCGTACAACAATCGGGCAGCACATATTATATGCTTGATACGCAACGCCCAATGTATAATAAAACAACTTCAAAGCTACCCGATGACCCAGTTGGAGGTATCTGGACGATTGATGCACAAAATACTACTTCTGATAACATGAAGTATAGCCAAGTAACGACCAATAGTTTAAATAGCTGGAACGCAACGGCGGTTTCGGCTCACTATAATGCAGGTATTTGCTATGAATATTATCGTACGAAATTCGGAAGAAACTCACTTGATGGTAAAGGAAGTACGATTATTTCTGTAATCAATATTGCAGATGATGATGGCAAAGGTATGGATAACGCCTATTGGAATGGTGAATTTATGGGCTATGGCAATGGTCGTGATGCTTTCAAGCCACTGGCAGGAGCTTTAGATGTTGGCGGACACGAAATGACTCATGGGGTTGTTGAGGCAACGGCTCGTCTGGAATACCAAAATCAGTCGGGAGCATTGAACGAATCGTTTGCGGATATTTTTGGAGCAATGATTGACCGTGACGATTGGACAATGGGCGAAGACATAATCAAGGCAGGGTCTTTTCCATCGGGTGCGTTGCGTAGTTTGTCTAACCCAAACCAAGGAGGTAAAAATGACCCTGGCTACCAGCCAAAAACGATGTCACAGTACGCTAATCTTCCAAATACCGATGATGGAGACAATGGTGGTGTTCACGTAAATAGTGGTATTCCAAACTATGCATTCTATTTATTTGCCTCAACTGCAAACGTAGGTAAAGATAAAGCCGAGCAAGTCTATTACCGAGCTTTGACCAAGTATCTGACTCGAACGTCAAAATTTGTTGATGCACGTTTGGCAGTTGTGCGTTCAGCCGCTGATTTATATCCAACCGATGTGAGCATCCAAAATGCAGCAAAGGCAGCCTTTGATGCCGTAGGAATCACCGACCCTAATGGAACTTCGAGTGGTACAACTACTCCACCTGCCCCAACCCAAACACAACAGACAATACCTGTCAATAACGGTGGCGATTTTATCTTAGTTTTTGAGCCATCTTCGGGTAAACTTTATACAGCAAAAGCCAATGCTGCTGTAAGCGAATACAAGGTAATCTCGTCGAGTGGGTGTTTAAACAAACCAAGTGTAACCGATGATGGTTTATTTGCATATTTTGTAGGAAAAGATAAAAATATTCGTCGAATTAGTTTGACAGGAAACTATACAGAAACAAAGATTTCGACTGATGGCACTTGGGGCAATGTGGCGGTATCGAAAGATGGGAAACGTTTGGCGGCTCTGACTGAAGCAGGCGATAAGTATATCTACATTTATAACATTGAAAATAATTACACTGGGTACAAATTACAACTATATAACCCTACCTATTCGACGGGCGTAAGCACGGGCGAGGTACAATATGCTGACTCTTTTGAGTGGGATTATTCGGGAGAAACAGTTATTTATGATGCCTTCAATAGTGTAAAAAGTCTTTCGGGAACAATCGAATTCTGGGATGTGGGTTTTATTAAAGCTTGGGATAAAACAAAAAACACTATCGGAAGTGGTAAAATTGAAAAACTATTTACTGACCTCGAAGCAGGCGAAAGTATCGGAAATCCATCATATTCTAAAAACTCTCAAGATGTAATCGCCTTTGATTATTTCACAGAAGATGAGCCAGATACCTACTATCAAATTGCGATAGATTTAAGTAAAACAGGCGATGATGCTATTGATGGTATCTACAAAAATAATGATATTGGTTATCCAGGGTATTCTCGTCTGGATGACAAAATGTTGTTTAATACGCTAAATGGTAAGCAACAAGATGTTAATATCATCAGTATCGACAAAAATAAAATTTCACCAACTGGAACAGCCAAACAATTCTTACCTGATGCCTCTTGGGCAGTTTGGTACGCTCAAGGAACACGAAGCACTACCACAACAAAAACTGACCAAACGATTAATTTTAGTTCGATTGCCGATAAAAATATCGGTGAAAGTTTCACTGTTTCGGCATCTTCGAGTTCAAACTTAGCTGTTACGTTTTCGGTGGGTTCTGGTGATATTTCAATCAGTGGAAATACGGTGAAAGTTGGAACAAATGCGGGAAAGGCAAGTATTAAGGCCACCCAAGCAGGAAATACGCAGTACAATGCTGCCACTATAACCCAAACTTTCTGTATTATTCCAGCGGCTCCGAGAATCGCTTTGAGTGGTGGCATTTATGTAATTACTGGCGGTAAAAACTTCCAATGGTATGTTGCTGGAAACCCAGTTGGAGGCCAAACAACTGCAACTACTCTAAAACCAGATTTAAACGGAGTTTACACCGTAAAAGCCATCACCGATGATGGATGTTTCAGTGCAGCATCAAACAGCCTCGAAAATAAAATTGCGGTCCTGGCCAATGAACCAAATGAAAATATAAAAGTCGTGATTTATCCGAACCCAACGGCCGATGACCTTCGTATTGAATTACCAACGGGCGTAAGCTTTAAGGAAGCAAGTTTTTATTCAACAACTGGTAAAAACACCATGAGCTTTGATAAACTCTCAAG
>JACCEA011393708.1_pt1 | contig 26742 bp, 31 predicted proteins | sample 7449851 | NCBI WGS metagenome assembly JACCEA01 (sample SAMN15323453, study PRJNA562643) | freshwater metagenome | isolation source: river surface water | place: USA:Blue River Watershed | collected 2017-08-18
AGAGAGAATGTATCATTCTCCAAAAAATGCAGCACCCCAATGTGGTGAATTTAAAATATTCATTTATTAGCAATAACCGTTTGTATTTGGTTATGAGCTTCATTCGCGGTGGAAATTTGAAGCAAGTCATTGAACGCGCCCCTGTCGAATTCCCCCAATTACGTTACTGGTTTGCAGAATTAGTACTTGCGATTGAATACGTTCATTCTGTTGGGATCATTCATAGAGATATTAAACCAGCAAACTGTATGATTGGTCAGTTTCATAGTTTCTATATTAATTTTATTTTTCTTTATTCTTCTTTCTTCTTATTTAGGTACTGATGGTCATTTGAAGCTCGGTGACTTCGGGCTATCTAAAACTATCGTATCTACCAAGGAGAATGTTATGGGCGATTCGAAGAATTCAGTTGACTCATTAGGATTTGGTGATGAAGTGTATTTGAAGCTTCAGAACTTTTTGCCATTAAAATCTCATATTGTTAACGGAGGAATGCAGAATGCAGAGAGGAAAGTAACCGCTCTTGTTTTGAAGGCGAATGCTGCAGTGGATAATGGGGGCAACAAAAAGTCAATCGCTTTCAAAAACTTCCAGGTTGAGATTATTTGTACAAAATCTCGTCAAGAAGCTGAATTTTCGTTGAGTAAAAACAATATCGATGCAATATTCTTGGAGATCGGTGATCCACAAATAGAAAGCTCCTTCTTAGACACAATTGACCTCATTCATCACTTTTGTAACAATTTGTTCAATACAATACCGGTGTACCTTCTTGCAACTCCGGTAGACTTTCGATCGATGTTCCTTGAGTCTGGTGCCAAAGATTGTTTCCCCCAAGCCAATATTGATCTTTTAGATGAAGAAACGTTTCGCAGAATATTCTCTATCCAAGCATATATTCCTTTCTTCGCAAGTCAACATAACCATTCTAATGCCCATCACAGTAATTCTAACACTGTAAATAATGTTTCCAATGCCACAGGAGCAACGGCAAATGCAGAGTTTTCTAGTAAGAGTGCCAACCCAGGAGAGTCGACTTATCGCTCAGATATGTCAAACGCTCAAGGGACCGGTACCACAGGCACTACAGCTGATGCACCAGGACGCAATGTTGTGCGCCCTTTGGAAACCACCTCTTTAAAGAATGAAAACACTTTTGTACATTCTAAGTCAGCTGACCAAGATCATATTGTTGGTACAGTACATTTCATTGCTCCTGAGGTGATTCGAGTCCGAAAGTATGGTAAGGCTGTTGATTGGTGGGCCTGTGGAGTGACTTTTTTCGTCTGTATCACCAGACAACATTTGTTCAAGGGGGAAGATAAGGAGGCTGTCTTTGAAAATATCCTCAGCAAGGTTGTCGACTTGTCCCCGTTACTACCTTTTGGTGAGGATATTGTTAGTCTAGTGAATGGTTTAGTATGTCATGATGTGAATCAACGACTCGGATCGCTTGGAACAGATGCAATTAAATTGCACAAGTTCTTTGATAATATCGATTGGAATACCGTTTCTTCTAATAACGACTTGAATTATCGACCAGGCCAGTTCTTGACAAAGTTTGATTTGAAGGATAAATTGCAATTTTATGGTGAATCGGAGAATCGGGACAAAAAGGCAGTACCTTCCAATCTTCGAGAAATGGAACAAAGAAATATAAACTCCCTCCGTCGTTATAATTTGAATCGTGAAAGATTGAGAAATGCGAGAAGACGCAAAAGGAGTGCTGCAAATAGACCGTTTCACATTGGTCAGCGTATAAAGATGTTGGTCAGTGGCCAAGCAAGTGCAGAAAGAAAGTCTCATCGTTCCAATGGCCTAAACTCTTCGTTCGGACCGTCATCGAATTCGAATTCTAGATCAGAAACATCCTTATCGAATGGTGGAGATTCGGAATCGATGATGTTCTCTTATGAGACAGTAATGGAAGAGGAGCGAGAAAATAGCGAGGGAGAAGATGATATGGAGTACAGTATGGCTGATAATAGCGGAGTTGTACAAGATTTCAATCGTAATGATCACCCAGTTTCTCACGAACAAGATACTTTGGCAAACAATGTCCATGATATGGGAGATGGAATGGTGACTTCAGAAGCACCAACAGTTGGAGAAAGGGAGTTTTTAAAAGGTGCTATATCTAGTAAGGTAGTAGACCTTACTGCGGCTCGCGGTGCAGAGTTAGAGATGGATCTCGATGATGGGCAAAATAGGAAGCTGCTGATGGAAAGTTTGGATGTAGATTCTTTGCCAGATCCTGGTGCCGATGATCTATGAATATGAATACCCACGATTGATGACTGATTTTCGTTGTGAATTTCATAATGTGTATATAGAAGTAACTTTTTATTATAAGCTGTTTGAGGTTCGTATAACAATGTTCTTTAGAAAATAACACTCCAATATCGTTTTATGTAACTCACCCTAACTTCTTCCAACTTGCATCACACTGTACAAAAAGCCAAAAAGTCAAAAAAAAAAAACACTTAAGTGACGCCTTGTCTTTTAGTTTTCCTGGTCGTGAAAACCCAGAGGTCTTTCACTCCGTATGGGTTGGGCTTTTGAATGCTTTCGATTGTTTCTAATTACTCTTTTCTTGGATAGGAATATTGTTTTGGAAAAAATATACTATGTATGGGGTATTGCTTAATCTATCTTTAAATCATTATGAACCACTTGCATATGACAGAAAACTAAATTTACCTTATTAATGTAATTTACACAATAATGTAATTTGTCTCTTTCAAAGTATTGCTTAATTAGGATTTGTGATATATTTGATTGCTTTTTTACTCCACATTCCAACGCCCACAGCGGCGCAACAAGCAAGACTTTCTTCCAATTAATTCCATTCCACATTTATGTCTATCTTGGTATTAAATTACTGGATGCGGAGGTACTGCATATTTTGAATGAAAGAGAAATTTTATGAAAAGCGAATAGTTTTGGTGGGTGGAAGTGGATTTGTTGGGCGTCACCTGGCGTTAGCATTGGTTTGCAAGGCTTACAAAGTTTTAATCCTTGACATAGCGCCATGCCCTGAAGAGCTTCGGACATTGGACAATATTGAATACACTCAATTAGATATGACTGACGAATATGAATTGTCTCGTTCGCTTGGAAAATTTAGGCCTGATGCTGTTGTTGATATTGCAGGCTGGGGAATGAGTGGTGTAGACATGTTAAATCCACGCTGTTTGACCGTCAATGTTATTGGCACACAACGATTAATCAATGCGTGTATTCATAATAATATTAGCTACCTCATATATACCAGCACGTACAATGTAGTTTTTTGTGGGAGAGAGATTGATGGCGGCGATGAATCGCATCAATATGTTGATGATAGTGACCACATTGATCAATACTCTAAGTCAAAAACTAAAGCGGAACAACTTGCTCGTCAAGCCAATGGGATCATTTTGCCTAATGGGGAAAGGTTCATAACGTCCGTTATCCGACCAGCTGCTATATATGGAGAGAATGAGCAAAGGCATCTCCCTCGAATTTTAATGCATTTAGATATGGGCATGTTCATGTTTCGGATCGGCTCAGCAAAAGTAGATTGGGTACACATAGACAACTTGGTGAGTAATTATTACCATTGAGTAATTGTGATATACCGCAAAATGTAGTTGACTTAAAATTTTATGAATCCCAGGTTCTCTCGTATGTTCTGTTGCTCAACAAATTGTTGGTTACAAAAGATCCATCTGAGAAGCCTGCTGGTTGCGCTTACTTTATTTCCGATGGTAGCCCAATAGATAACTTTGAGTTTTTAAAGCCCCTATGCATCGCACGAGGAAGAAAATTTCCCGATTTTGTAGTTCCCGTTGAGCTTTTATTCTGTCTGAGCACATTGTTTGAATGGATGTATTATTTTGGAAATCTATTTGGCCTTTTCTTAGCCCCTCCTTTAACTAGAGCAGAGGTCGCAAAAGTAGGAATTACTCATTATTTCTCCATCAAAAATGCCGAAATCGATTTTGGGTACAAGCCTATTTTTGATTCACTTGTTGGTAGTGAGCGATTGGGACAATTTTACAAGGATTTTCCGCAAGACAATTTCTTTCAGTTTGCCCATTGGATTTGGTATATTCTAGTTTTGCTGGGATTGACATTGTTGGGATTAACCTCATTTTTGCCTGACGAGTATTTGCACAATAACGAAGTTTTAGCACTGGTTTTGCAGTTAGGACTATATATCTTCCAATCAAAGTTTGGACTACAAATCCTATTCTATTGTGCTATTTTGACTCATTTTCTAGAGGCAGTCTTCTCTTGTATAATTGCTATCCAACTCTGCCCAAACACAGTGATGATGTGGTTCGTACAAACATTGGTGCTGGGTTACCCATCGTTAAGATTGCTTTTGAAGAGATCCCACGACCATCTCTAAATTGGATCTGTTTTCAGCGACACATCGGCACTGACATTCGTCTTGATCAATTCCATCAAGCGGTACTGCTACAATTGTTGCAACTGCGGCATCTGAAATTAAGATAAATCAGTTTGAAAATGAAAGATAGGTGATGTAGATAATCATCGTTGGTAGTGTAGTTTGTAAGTTAGTGATGCTTTCATCTTTTGAGTTTTTCTTTTGATAAATTTATAGGCTTACCGAAGTCCGCTAAATGCACTGGCCTTGGTGGTGATATTGTTTCAATGTTTAATGACGAAAATTTTCCATGTGAATAGATCTCTAGGAATTCTCGAAATGGAATCATCGCTTTCATTAACCAGAAAGAATAAGTTCAGATTAACTTGGCTTTATGAGATGGTTAATATAATCCATATTACCTGCCTCCCTTGTGATAGTCTATGGTCACAAACGTTTTCACCATATGCATCCATATAATACGCAGTTTCTCACCTCTAAATCAGATGCAGACCATCCAAATGTGATATCAGCAATATGGTTTAGATCCGCATCACTCAAGCAATATTCAATGTTTTTCAAAAAGTTGATGATCAATAATATTCGGTTGGATTTATTGGGCACTCCCACGTATACTTTCGATTCAAATCTGCGAATCACCGCTTCATCAATATCCTCAATGCGATTGGTTGCTGCAATGACCACAAGTCTGAACATGATTGATCCAGAGTGACGAATGATATCTAGAAATTTCAGCACAATCACCTTCCAGCATTGTCTTCCCATTTTCTCTCTTTATGAAGCAACGTTACATCGTTTGTGTTACAGCATCAATAAAAGTAGAAGTCTTACGTACCTCTTCCTTCAAGATGTAAAGTTGTCAATTGAAGCAGTAATTCAGAAAGTAGACGCCGAGTTAAACCATTATCCTCACTTCCATGACGGGAAGTTGCCATACTGTCGAACTCTTTGTGGTGAATAAATGTAGAACAAGATGAAGGGCATGGACAGATCAAGATGTACACACCTTACCATCAAAAAATAAAACTGCTCGATCAATTGATTTTGCTGCTTGGAAAAGATTATGAACAAACTTTTCTGAGTCACCTTGATACTTGCTTAACACATCAGAAGGACGGACAGTTATGAATGTCGCCCCAGCTTCATTAGCGGCAGCCTATTGAGACACATTGGATATCAATTAAAGCGGCCAATCTTCTAATGGTTTTAAGTCTAACTTGGGCTAATAATGTCTTTCCAGTTCCTATTAATATATGTTGGTAAATTGGAGTTTGTTGTATGTGGTTTGATACAATGATGTTGTATATGATCAGAAGAAGCGATGAAAATGTTGCTTAGTCCCCCACCTGGTGGCCCATGCAGCAGAACATTCCCCAATCCATTGAGAATTCCTGGTAATAAAGAATTAATAACCTAATGCTATTGGTACCATATAATTATGCTCTATACCTCGCAAAGCCTTTGTCTTTATTAAACATGGGAGAGTGAGCTGCAATACTACATTCTCTTCCAATAAATGTTTGGCTCTATCACAACCAATGATATCTCGGAACGTTACTGAATGGTTCTCTATGAAACTTTTAATTGGAAATGTGCTCATATTGTTGATGTTCGAATAAATCAAATTTTCTTTATGCTCGCTATCGATTTTTCCAACTGCAGATAATTCACCCGAATCAAATTCTTGATACAAACAGTGCAGCATACGAAGAGCAAGTGAAATAGTTTCAACATGGTACATGCTTTCTATGTTTATCAAATTCAACAATGCTACCGCGTCATTACATCTATGAAGATAACATGTGAATTAAATGAATTGGACTAGACATTGAAGAACTCTGTAGAACGCGGTTGAAATATCAGCTTCTATAATCTTACTTTCCCAATGCGTTTTGGTATTCTCCATGACCATTATTCGTTACTTCGTCGAGGGAGACTACCAGCGTGTTGATTACCTCATCCAATATCGTGATTATGGAAATTGAAGTGAGCATATTCAGTACATAATGGGTTGCTAATATTTATTACATCAGTGAAAACTTTAATTATGTAATTAGATTGTTGTAACAAGTCGCTCTTTGGTGGATAGTGGATACTGGGTGGTGTATCCAAATGAGACACGTTGGTATGCGAAAATTCCGAGTACGAGACATCTACACACATGACAGATGAGCGCATAATTGACCAAACTTATAGCTATAAGAAGCATGACGAGCTGCAAGTTTAGAGCTTCATGACGTTTATGTATCGATTAAATGAAAGTTAAATGAAAGTTAAAGCGATAGTAAAACGGTAAGGATTGGAATTCACATTAATTAAAACACGCATCAACATCGTTTATAGATGCGCTTACGCATATGTCGATGCATTAAAAGAATACCACATCCCATTATCATTAACACTGATAATAATTTAATCATAATTTCTTTGCTGTGGATGCGTCAACATGAATACATGTACATCCCCCCATTAGGACTTCAGGCAACTCATCTTCTTCATTCCCCTAAAAGCAAATTAACCTCAATAATGCTACAAAAATGACATGCAAATATGCAAACCTGCAAACAAAAGCCAATATCTACTACGATGGCTTTGGAATAACCAATAGCTAAACCAACAACATTTCTAGCAACACTTGATGAACCAACATCCACATCAAGCTCAAAATAATTATCCCCCTGCCACACAATATGTTAATTCCTCTGCGTAGTGCGATTCTACAATTACCTTGAAGTAATATTGCTTCAATTTATTTCCCAATAAAGTAGGAGTGTCTTTTACGGCCATTTTTATAATCATATTACCATCAATGACCTGTCGCGAAAAAATTATTAAAAATTCCATCTGTAGAGTATATTCTTACCCTGGGAATGAGCTTGAAACGATTATTCCGGTACTCATCATCATTACCGTAAAAGAATGGTCTTGCTATCCTACCAAAGGGTGTGTCTGCATCGATAAGAGACTGGAGCCGGGAAATATGAACAATAAATACGAAAATAATAATAGCTCTCAAAGCTCACCTTGTCACCCTCAAAGTAAGCCACAAAAGATAAATACGGTGGTCCAGGTACCATAATATTAAGAACAAATACCCACGTCGGATCTCCACGTTGTTGAGCGATAGAAACACGATTTCTTGGGTGAGCTGCAATGTTTGGAGTAGTATCAGCAACTTCAAAAAAATCAATCGCAAGAAGCTTGAACAAGGAAGGGGCCGAAGACACCTTGAGTTTATCAGTATTATAGGAAAACCCTCTAACTTTGAATGCGGACGCATCAGATTCGGCCCACATAGTCGGGGAAAGGATAGGAGGTGGAGTATTCGCAATCGAACCATCTGGGCCAGATTCTTCACTTGCAGACATCGGTTTTAAAGTAGGTTCAGTGATAGGATCAAAATGTACTTGCAAGAAACGTTCAGATTCTAAAGCGTCACGAATATCCAACGCTTGCAACATAAACTAGGAGGTTTGTGAAATAGACTCACAACATACAGATCAGTAAAACTCACCTCACGCAAAAATGTTTGTTGGTAACCACATAGTTGCCAAATCCAACCCTTAGGATCAACTTGCGCTATAAAACTGATCATACATTCATTGAGTTCTTCATCGTCGTCCTTTGCGTTGCTGGGACCTAGACCTTTCCTTGGTGGAGCAATTATGTAAGCAGCATGCATTTCACCACGAACGTATCCCTCCACTGGTGGACATTCAGCATGATTCGTTGAATCTAAGCAAATAACGTAGCTACCATCACTATTGTCTCTCCAATACCGCAATAGACAGAAGTCTCGGGGCGCTGCAAATAAAGGCAAAATAGTTTGAACCAGAATCAAACATCAAATATGATTGGATATACCTGTCCAAGATGGAAACAAATATAATGGATGCAGCTTTAGATGCACAATATCTGTCACATTGTCGATATTTTGAATAACCCTCATACTTTGAATAATTCCTGTCTTTAATGGATTAGAGAAGTTGCTGATGGCGGAAAATGCCTCAGTGGCTGAGGCGTTCACACTGACGTTGATCCGTAGACAAGGTGCGGGTTGGATATCAATACTTTTTCCTAACGAACCACTGAAAAATGCTTCATAATATGCTTGATCATCATCTAATGGATGAATAGGTTCCAAAATCCTAATTCCTTCATAGACATCATGCACTTTCCATCTAGTTGATGTCACCCACTCTTCTACATCATCAATTCTTACTTCAGGGTGTGGTGTTGATTTTGCAGACCTATAGGCTAATCTCTTTTTGCCTATTGATGGAAGTCCCAGCATTGTATCCGCGGATTCTTGAATTTGAGTTTCAATTGCATTTACCCATGCCTCCGCTTCATGATAATTATCACAAGCCAGCAGAATACTCCGTTCTTTGTACTCTGTATTACTACTCATTGCTACTGCTCCACCACCTGCTGCTGCACCCATTCCCACAACCATCATACCCGCTAACAAACCTACGCCCGCAGTCAAAGCTCCAACCACTACACCGCCAACTGTTACTGCCGCAACTTTTGCACCAGCACCACCATCTGTCGCATTACCTTTCTTCTTTTGAGGAGCTTTCCCTGACTTTAAATCCTTTGTTGCAACTGATTCGGAGACTGCATTGGTATCTTTCTCGTCTTTTCCATCTTCAAAGTCTTCATCTATTCGACAACTTATTTTAAATACGAATTGTTTCCTCTTTTTGCTAACATCGGAACTGATCTTCGAAACTTGAGTCGTTGGGGCCAATTGAATAACTCCTTTGGGTTCCTAGTTAAATATACATCAGTTCGCAAAACTTTGAGTCAAGTGTGAAACCATACAGGATCCGATGGCTTTATATAGTACTCTAGATTGGGACCTCGCAAAACAAAATAACGTTCGACCCAATTGTTAATACGATTCTTCTTTTTCCGAACCACACCGGATAATATGATGTCATCCACCTCCACCATTTTGAGAAGTTTACGATATGACAACCTTTGGTGTGTTATAATGCAAGATATTATTCAATTATAATAAATGCAGAGAGCCCACGCGAGCCCACGTTTTGGGTTTGCGCGCGTGGCGCAGGCCACCCGAGTGCTGCTGCTGCTGCCGCTCTGCGCTGCACCTGCGCTGCTGGCGTTCCGCCTGATCCATGGTAGAAATGTCTGCAAAATATCTTGGCAATCACGTGGAAAATATGCCGCGCCAATCAAACTCGTGGGAAAAAAATAGAAGTATTACATACCATTTATACAAAAGAACTACCATCTATATTTTATGTGTTTTGAAGAATTTGGCCCACATTGTATACACCGTAATAATGGGAAAGTTTATACAGCTGGTCATCGGACCTGCTGGGGTTGGGAAAAGTACATATTGCAAAACATTACAAGATCATGGAAGAACTACTCATCGAACAATTCATGTTGCCAATCTCGACCCCGCTGCGGAGGCATTCGAGTACGATGCAGCTTTTGATGTACGTGATTTGATTAGTTTGGATGACGTGATGGAAGAGTATGCACTTGGCCCTAATGGTGGCTTGGTATACTGCATGGAATACTTGATTCGAAATAATGATTGGTTGCATGAACAATTGGACTGTTTTGTAGAAGACGACTATTTGCTGTTGGACTGTCCCGGTCAGATCGAATTATACTCGCATTTGCCCATAATGAAGAACCTAGCGAAGATGTTGTCAAGTTGGGGATATCGAGTGGGCAGCGTTTATCTCCTTGATGCCTTATTTGTGCTTGATCCACCCAAGTTTATATCAGGTTGCATGCTATCGCTATCATGCATGTTGCAACTAGAATTGCCGCACATAAATGTCATCACCAAGTGTGATATGGCAGACAAAGAGCAGATCGATATGATATTGGACTCGGAGGGATCTTGGGCTGTAAATCAACTCGATAAAAATTCTCCAACGAAAATGCGACAATTTTCACGTGCAATCGGTGCCGTTGTGGATGATTACATGATTGTCGCATTCGCCACATTGGATGGAAGCAGTGAAGAGAGTATTGAGGAAGTTTTGTATAAGATCGATCATGCTATCCAATATGGTACGGAAGTCATTGTAATGATATGAAAATTACTTATAATGGATATGGGTGACATGTTTTGTTGAATAGGTGAGGATATCGAGCCAAAAGAGCCCCGCGATGATTATAACGAAGAGGACTATGCGTACGGAGAAGATGATGATCAACCATAAGGTTGGTTGAGATGTCTTAATATTGGTGCAAGTTTTATGGTACTCTTACGCTGATGCGTCTATTTGGCATTTTCTACAAGTACAAATAAAACCATAATCAATTAGCGCTGCACGTCGAGCTGGTAGTGACTGAGATTGGTCTATATATGATTGCACAAGCTCTTCATCAGCTTGGATTGGCTTGAGTACCAATAATTGCGCTTGTAAACCAACTTCATTACTTGTAGCATATGTTACTATTACGTTCGGATCACAAGAGTGATTAATTTTGCATGTAAGCTCATAGAACGATGTACCATCTAGTGGGGGAAATAAGGAATCTTCGCCCAATTCTTCGACGAGGTTCAGAAGCTCCTCTAACTTTGTTTTTTCCAATCCTATTTCTTGTTGGGTCTCTGCATCCTGAAAATCAACGGGGTTTTCAGCTTGACTCTCACTATCTTCTTCATCACTAAATTCAGGGCAACATTCTAAATGCAACTTCAGCCATTTAGAAACAAAACATAAAAAAATACTTACCTTCTTCCGCATTGTCGGCTACCTTCACCACATCACTAAGAAAGCAGTCCAAACAAGGAGAAGAATTACTTAATGACTTCAAAAAAGGCACTATAGGATTCGAACAGCGTACACCAACATTGTTTTGTTCAAACATTCCAATAGTTCTATCAATAAAAGATTAAAAATGAAACTACAGTGATTGTGTTCAACAGGAACACTCACCTTGCCAAAAAGTCGACGTCAAGGATTCCATCTAGTCCTCGATCTTGAAGGTTTAATGCCGAAGATAATAAATCCCAACACTCTGTTACCAGATTTTGCAGCGTTTTTTTGAATTTAATTGGTTTTTGACCACGGGGTGCCTGCACTGCGTCCCACCAACGCTTTCTTACGAAATTTTCATACCGTTTGAGATAACACTTTGCAACCTCGTCCACTGGCTTTGCAGCTGCCATTTCTACCTCGCAATTAGCACAAACTTCTGCAAAGATATCAGCCACCATCAAAAAAATTTCATTTGTGGAGACTGCGTACATTTTGAACTGGAATAATGGGTGATCTTCCGCATCATCGTCAGGAATATGACCGGTACAAAGGAGTTTGTGACCCTTGCAATCCCAATGAGAATCACGGCAATATTCACTGCAATACAATTCTCCACATTTTCCTGAGCAAGGAAATATGTCCGTGAGATGTTGATAATGATTTTCTATCTTTGCCAAAGCATCCGCGGTGTTGGTTGTCAATTCTTCTCTGTTTATTTGTTTCTGTAAATATTTTAACTGAACACCCACAGATCCCAAAAATTTCGAGCAATATCCGCATATCAATGTAACACGACGATTGGGTAACGTTTGGAGAAAATGCAAAGGCGCTTCGCGATAAACTATTTCACCAGTTTCAAAACAATGGTTTGCCTTCACACCATCGGCGTGCAAAGAGCTGGCAAAAATACTGCAATTTTGGCTATGTTGATCAAATGCAGCCATTTTGATTCTAATGGATACATATGCATGGAAAATTTCTGTATATGGTTGTTCATTACCAACAATATGGAATATTGTAGAAGTATAAAGCAGCAGACACCAGTGCTTATTTAAGCTCCAAAGAAAAGTGGCCGTTACTGGCGGTCAGCTGATGCAAACTTCGCCAGCATTTTCTATTATCTATCAGTCAGGAAATCGGTCGTGGCCAAATAGTAAAAACAGATGCAGCACGAATAGCTGCATATTTTCAAATAATTCCTCCACCCCGCATTAGTTATGGAAGAGGAGATAATATTTTGGTCAAGGCTAAATACAGCTGTGGCAAGCTTTTGTCATCAGGCAGTAATTGAAGAGGATCCATTGGAAAACTTACTGTCAGCTTTAGTTGGGGATGGTAAAGCGATGTAATATGCATACATTTTGAATTGCTGACAATATGTAATGACAGACTTGGAGTGGTGCGGTCCTATGGCAATGTCTTTTGTTTCTCGGAAGGTGATGGAGACACAAGGACAGTGCGTTGAGTTAGCGAGCAGATGCAAGTTTTTGGAAAATTCATTGAGTAATGAATTAGTTGTAGTTGCCAATCTAAGAAACAAGCTCAAGCAAACGCAAAGTCAATCTACTGATAATGAGTGGAGGTTGCAAGAACAGATAGCCCAGCTTAACATATTACTCTGCAAAGAGCGAAACAAGGTGGAAGAATTAGAAAAAGATCTTGGACTATCGAAAGCTCAACAAATATTTCAACCAAAGAAGGATCAACTCGAAGCGTTCAAAGTGTATGAAGATCAAATTTCAACCGCGGAAAGCGCTAGACTGCCCGCTGCCCGAGAAGGTAGCATTAACTCATTTAGCGGAAAGGATGTAAAGAGTATTTCCATTGGTAAGGAAAATGATCTTGGAATATTTCCTGTCAAGAAGAAGTCGATATTAGGTAGAAAGGATTCCAACAATATGATTCGAAATATTTTGCCTCTAGACCTGTGATTTACCCAATTGTACTTTTTACTGTAAATATTGTAAGTATGATAATATTAATTATATGAAGCATCATCACAGTCAAATTTGGGCAAGTGTATGCATTTTAGCTGCACATTACTTTGGTGTAAAACACTGGATTCATTCCGCGCTTCGATCATCGTGCTTGACCTCCATAATCTCATTGTTTGAACCATGGGAAATAAAAACTCTCTGAATAGAAGCCAAAAAGCGACTCCCACTACAGAGACTATGAATAAACAACTTGACGAATCAATGATTGTGAGCGAAGCTTGCGGAGATAGCCAAGATCAGCTGAGCAAAAACGGATTTTTGATTATTCAACCATTCATAGTAGGTTGGGAGGTAAGCGTATCGCATAGAAATATAATGTCTGATGTAGATTTATGTCTATTTGATCTTTCCGATCAAGGTATTATGATATCTAACTCATTACTGATTTTTCGACAGATATATTTAGAGGACATCGGATTGGCTCAAATCATCAGTGTCCTCCAATCGATTGATGAAGGGGTAATGTGTTTGATGCTGGTATGTTGCAACCGAACTTGAAAGAAAGGATATAATGACATTACTTCTATAATTGTAGTTGAAAAATGGCAGACAGATCGTAGCACCAATAGTTACTCTGGGTTCTCGATTATCATTCAACAATCGCCACAAAATAGTGGAAAAAGATAACTGTTTTCGAGCGGGTATTAGCAACCACAGTATTAGTCTGTTGAACAAGCTTACACAGTAGATCAATTTGTTTCCTTCAAAATGGCATCGAATTCTTCGGTCTTTCTAAGGTCCCAACCTTGGTCGTCGTATTTCAAGCATTATCTCCACTACTGTTCTGTCATGACCCATTCGTGACAAAAACCATCGAATCACTTTGAAACGATCAACTGGAAACTGTTTAAATATCAATGATTCATATTCTTTCAAATTGTTGAGTTTCGGGATTGAAATAAATCTCAAATCCATCGATCGTTGCGGACATTCCTTTAATTTCCAATGTGCTTTGGGGTAGTGCCTTGGTAGAATTAGAGCATCATTCGAAGCAGCCATAACGATAAGCGCGTAGAGCCCGTATATTAATAATGATACCATCTGGCAATGACGCTTTGATCATCCAACAGTACTCGTTTAGCACTGGATTTTGGGAACAGTCCAAACAATATTCCAAAAATTGATTTTGGTTTACAATACCCCAACTATCCCAATATACCCTTATAGTTCTTGTATTCTATGCAAAAAACCATATGAAGTATCCAATAGGGAATATGCTTCGAATATGGAATAACCACATGTCGCCCAGATCTGCAGATGCCAGAGATATGAATCATCTACCCTATTGTACAAAATTGTACAATAATACCACCTTTTTGTGAGCATATTCATATGTGCCGGCTAGATTTGTGTAGGCGTGCGTGCGTGCTTGCTTGAGGTGAATCATGAAACGGAACCGGCGCCACAAAAATAACTTAGACAAAAGTGAATAAATTACTTAGCATCGATTCACATCAACATTTCAGTAAGCATGGTTTGTGTAAATAATTTGCGATTGCCAGTTGCACTTGCCACAGTTTGAGCATGTTTGATGAGGGAGACTTGACAGGAGGTGAAGGATCTGTACTCTTGGATCGAAATGCGCCCCTAGATCACGATGTACTAGCCACCATAGTCTCCATCTTACTCAATCTTAAAGATGGAAAATGCAGTGCAGACTTACCTCTCTTTAGAATACGTGAATTGATGACAATTGTTCAGCGCACGCGAACCACTCTTCTAAATGAAGGGAGGTTAGCAGAATGTGTCCTCGCATTTTTTGCGCTTTGTTTACATTATTCTGTTCACACATCTTATGATTCTGAAATTCTTGTGGAATTGATATCTTTACTGCAATATTTGGCAATCGAAAGCCTTATCGTAGAGCAGAAGAACCGTAGACCAAACACCTTGGAGTTATTGAATCCTGTAGATGTTTTTAAGAAAGATGAACAGGTAGATACACATTATAAACTGGAGATATTTGCCCAAAATTTCGAAATTGCAAAGCAAATAACAAGAGAGACATTGATGGTGTCAAGATCCTTGCAGAAGTTGAAGACGATGAAACCTGAGGAAAGGAAACGATCCATGCCTAAACATGTGGAGTCAATTCAACCTTATTGTATCCACTTCATGGCAAATTTGGCCTTGTGTCATATCGTATCTATTCTACATCAGGTTGGAAATCTCATTTTATGTCCCGGAATGATCGAGTACTTAGTTCTTGAAATGCTCACGAATGTTACTGTACCAGGTTCTTCTGGAAGCAAAAGAGGGAACGGAGGATGTCAATATGATTATGCATATTGCTTGAATTCATCCAATCAACTTGCAAGATTTGTAGGACATTATGTATTAAATGAACAAGCTCTCAAGCAATTGCACTTGCTGAAAGTTAGGGTTTCAAAAAAACTAACTCACCCCGGTATGAAATAATTCTAGTCTTTACTATCTACTTGCTAAAGTCGACTCCTTTAGAGATAAGTTTTATTCAATACCGCGTTTCCACATTTCGTTCGTTGCTAGTTATGAATGGGAATGCAAAATCAGTAGATTCAGTTGGGTTAACTACACAGAAAATTCTTATTGAGAAGGGTTGTCATATTTTCAGTGAATGCGAATTGGCAATTGATGTTCAGAATTCGCCACATCATGAAGAAGATGAAGAAACTTCTGTCACATTTTCTAATAACAAGAACCATTTATTGCATAAAGAAGCTCAAAAGGTAAGATAACAACCGATTGAAGATGGCCATAGGTCAATATTTTTTCACAGTCAGTCTCCGTCCAAAGGTCATCAGAGGAAATCAAACGAGTAAATCATTATTGGGAACTTAAGCGCACGTTTCGTTCTCTCTTTCTTACATTAAGTTCCTTTTTGCGGAAGGAAAAAAGCCACTCAGGATTTTGTATAGATTATAATCCTGAACTTAAGGAATTCCCTGCAGGGGATTTTTCTGTGTGGGAAGGTTCGTCAATTGAGAATTTATTGTATTTTGTAAATATTTCTTTGTAGGCATTAGAAACATGAATGCAACTGCTGCTTTAAAATATCTTGAGGGTTATTACTTTTATTGGAATTCTAAAGACTACATACCTCGCACGTTGGATCCAATGGAAGAGGTTTATTGGATCGGTCAATATAGTATTGAATACTTGGTAAAGAAGGTAAGGAATTTTACTACTCGTCACATTCAATCAATGATCATGAAACTTAGGCAGAAGCTGGAGAAGGGTTTTGCCCGAGTCCCTCCCAAGAAAAGCAATTTCTACTGCGTAAATTGAAATCATTCAGAAGCAAAACCAAAATTAATGCAAGTGGGGAAAGTCGTACTAGTTATAAAGATGTCAAGCTTCCAGTTATTTCACCTGTCAAATCATCCGATTCCCGCTCCGTTGCAAGTATTAATCCATCGAAAATGGGGCGATCATCGGGAAAATCTCTAGCAGAAATACTTGCTAAAGCCAAAGAAGAAGCTCAATTGGAGGCACGTATACATCGCGTTGATGCAAAATTGAGGGGATTCCAAACAGCAGATGTTTCTGAGGATGACGACGACGAATCAACAAATTCCGCAGAACAATTGGAAATAGTTGCTATGTTAAACGACGCACGTCCGAAATCTCGAGGAGGTGATTTTGGTAGATCATGCAGTGTTCGATCCTGTGTTTGGTTTTGTGAACCAAAAGCTGGTATTTTGAAAAAACCTTCTACAATCTTTGCTGGAGTGGAAGGAAACTTGGACAATCCGCTGGAGAACTTACCTACCAAAGCAGAGTCACAAGAATATGCTCGTCAACTAGAAGAATTAAAACGTAAGAAGGTTCAAGAAGATGTTCAATTTCGGCAATATCTCGAGGATCAACAAGAATCAATTATTTCCAAGAACAGGGCAATGAAAGCAGCGACTCTCAGGAATATGAGAGAAAAGATGAAAGAGGAATTGCAAGCAAAAACTGCAATGAAATCTCAATGGGAAGAGGAGAGAAGGAAACAACATATACAAGATTTGCTCAAAGGTAAACAATTGGAAAAAGACCGTGAAGAACTAGAACTCCGTGAAAAATATCGAATCAAACAAATAAAAGAAATGAAGTCATATCAAAATCAAAGAGAAGCTGAGGATTATGCGATGAAACTGGAAAGAGAAAAATTGATAATTAGTCGAATAGCGAATCAAAAGGAAGCAGATGAAATACGGCGCATGTTGGCTGAAGAAGATCGCATGCGTTATCTTGAAGAGCGACGACGCGCTATTGAGAAAAGGATAGATGAGCAAAGGATAAATGCATTGATGAATGAGCAAAAGCGAAAAGATTTAGCCCTTGAAAATGTTGATAAAATGCAAGCGCGGGTAAGGATGGGGAACTTTGTATGGCATAATGGAACTTTTGGCTTTTATGATGGTGTTCGGAAAAAACCCGTGAACTATGTTCAATATGAAGATGAGCAGGGTGTTCCATACTATTACGATCCTCTCAATAATACTTACCAGAACCGTAGACCGACAGATGCGCCCATCAAACATTACACAGACGACGAAAGACGTGAATACGATGCAGTGCATGGAGAAGGTGCTTATGATGCCTACAAGGCAGATATTGCCTTCAAAGACTATGTTAATAAGAATGGTGGTTACTTCGATGAAAATAACGAATGGATTTCAGTTCATGGTTATTATGATGAAAGCGGGAACTGGGTAGAACATGATGGATATTACAATGAGAAAGGTCGGTATATCAAATATGCCAAAGTGCAAGGAACGTTGGATTTTATGGTGTAGAGTACAATACATTAAATTGCTGGAGATTAATTGGTCTACTCTTCGATATATTTCCTTAATTCTACAATAACACGGTAGCTTTGCTTCAATTCCGTTTTGTAACCTTCAATTTTCTCCTCCAAAGCAATCCTTTGCTCTGTCTCTTTCATCAACTAATTTGAAGGGGAAAATTATCATCCAAACTTGATTTGACTCGACAGCTTACCATTTCAAGCGTTGTTGACTTCACTTTATTCAAGTCCCGTACTTCTTCTTGTAGATCTTCAATTTGTTGCATCGCACGAGTCAAGGCGACACAAAGTTGATCCTTTTCATTCAACAATCGTTCTATCTCAATAGTCGCTAAATCAAGATCTGTGGATTCTGTTTCCCATCGACCCTTATTATTTAATTTCAATTTTGTTCCGTTCAACATCATCGAAATAGGTCTACTGGCATTATTAGGGTTCATCTGATTACTTCCGTCATTACCGAGGATGGATTGGACGGCGGACATCATGGATCGTAGGTTCTGGAGCAAACCCGTATCCCATATTACCCATATACAATTTTTTTTTACCCAGTAGTATATGGTATATCCAATATGGTGTACTTAGTTCTATATTTTTGTGGAATTTGAGTCCGCAGCGGCGCGGGCGGCGTGCTGCTGTGCTGCTCTGCTCTCTGCTGCTGCTGGCGCATAATAATCAAGATCTGGGATCCCGTTTCCGTTTATAAGAAGCTTATAGGATTATATACCCGGGGATAATACCTCAACAAAAATTTGGAATTTTGTAGCAAACGGTTTTCTTTAATTAAGAATACTCCCATGCAGGAACTGGATGCCATATGTATATCCCAGTCATAAGGCTGAAATTAATGACCACATTACTATGCAGTGCATATTCTAATTATATCCTAGAAACAATTTTCAAGAATGGGAAATGCGTTTGAGAAGGAGAAACAAAACGGGAATGGTAGTTCAGAGAAAAAGGTTGAGCACGCCCTAATGCAAGAGAATGCGTACTACTTGAACGAGACGGAAAGAAGACAATTACGGCTCTATTATGAAATGATTTTTACTGGGAGGGATGGAGTCCCCAATAAGGAAGGACTCCGGTTGGCCCTTCATCAAGAAGAGAATGAAGTCATCTTGAAAACTATTTCTCAATGGTTAGCATCAAAATCGTTAAGGGATTACGACCATTTTGAAATCGTAATTGTTGAAGCGACCCGTGTATCCAGTTCTCAAACGATATTAGCTTTGTGGGAAGCTGCATGTTTCTGCAGCTTTGACACAGACAACGACAAGACCAATCTTTTTAGATTTTGCAGATTGTCGTTTTATTTCATTAGTGAAAATTCAGATGTTCTAGTTCAGACCGAAGTTGATCGATGCGCAGAGCAGCTTCAAAATTTCTATGTTGCAATGGCTCGCAGAACGGATCCCAACGTTGAAATTGCAAGTAATATGAGTGCATTTATTTCTCTTGTTCATGAGTTCACACCGCATATTGCGAAAGCTTTTCATACTTATTTAAGTATCAGATTGCTGTTAGCTGGAGAGTCACCATCTTTTAAACCGTTCTTGCCACCATCTTTATCTCATAAATCGGAGACGGTACCGCAACTCCTTTTGAATGGTCTAGCGCTGTATTGCGAAGAGCTGCAGAGTGATTGGAAACGATTATATAGTACAACTTCCGACGGCTTGAGTTTCAATCGAATATCTCATCATGTTTTAGGATATGAGGTAATACAATTCTTCTATTACTATTGTTGTCGTATTGCTATCATTATATTTTTACATAACAGGGTCCAACTTGCTTGATAATTAAGTGTTCAAATCCACCGGGGAGTGTTTTTGGCGCATTAACAACGGAACGATGGAAGGAACTTAACAAATTTTTCGGTAATGTTCATCCCTTGTGTTTTTAAGCAAAACCTCATGTGGTATTGATTTCAAAGGATCCTCAAGGTCAATTTTGTTCACTATTCAACCAAAATTTAGGATTTTTAGAAGCAAGATTCCTGGAAATGGGGCATATCAGTGGCTAAATTCTAAATCATTCGGTCTTCCTCACGGCATGGGTCTTGGTGGAACTATCGAGGGTTTCAGAGTCTTTATCCCAGAATCTCTAGAATCTTGTACTGCGCGCGACTCGTGTCCCACCTACGAAAATGGTCGTTTGATAAGCCATGGCGAAGAATTTGAAATTGATACATTGGAAATTTGGGGTTGTGGAGGGAATTCACGAGTCGAAAAGGCTTTGAAAGCTCAGCAAGCTAATCGACAAGTAATAAACGAAGCCATAGCGAAAGCGCGTAAAGTTGACAAAGCTCAATTTTTTGATAGTGCTTTTGATAGAGAATTTCTGTTGTCAAATACATTTTCGCACGACAAGGACAAGCAAGATCGATTGGAAGAGTGCTGATCGATATGCACTAGCTTATATAATGAGTAGGGTTCATCTATTTTGATAAAAGGTCTAATATTTGATCAATATCGTAATGCTTTTCGAGCGTTTTTCACTTATTTCAAGTTAACAATTGCGTGAGCATCTGACGTTTTAAACGTCATCATTAAATCTGTTACTTCACTATAGAATTATTTATTGAAATGCATGTTGGGCAATGAAAATTGCATCAACGGAACAATAGAAGGTCTTCCATGGGCACATGTAAACGGTTTAGTGACGTCGGAGAGAGAAGAAATCAAAGAATCCATTCGATCTTTGGTCAATGTAGTGCCAAATTTTACAGATGAACGACAAGCTTGAGATGCAGCAATTCGTAAAACAGCAGGAGGAATCCAACATTTAGGAGGAATTTTCATGTTGTGGAATATGAAGTGGTTGAACTCTTGACAGTCTTCAGCAGTCAAACACTCGCCTAATACTTCGGGCACAGAGTATATGAAAACCCGCTTATCATCCTTGGAGAATTGAAAATCGAAACACCATTCATTAAAAACCTGCATGTATTGATAATATATCTCACGTTCAGTCGGTGTGATCGTGATAGCAACATCACTCAATGGGATGGATCGAACAGAATGAGTAAGCCCGTTCAAACGAGCTTCATAGTTTATTCGTTCTTCGACAGCATGTTGATCCAGTGCAAATAACACAATTTTTCCATTATGTACAATTGATGCTGCACGACAAAGAATAAATTTTTCATCCAGCTGTCCAATAACCACCATTTGCCGCAACATTTCCTTATCAATGGTTACTTCTTCGGTGAATTTTCTTGATATTGCTGAAGAACTATATTTGGAACGATCAGAAGAAATATGTTGGGCTACCTGTTCGAAGCGATCCATGAAATCAATTGACATTGAAAACGAACTGACTTTACAATCATCGTTCTGAAATGACCCATCATTTCTTAAAGAGTGATACTGTACAACCCCATTGTTTGCCAAAATGTTACCATCATAGATTGTCTGCTTAGATTTATGTTGCTTGGGTAGTGGGCACTTTTTAATATCGTTTCTACGGTTTAGTTTTCCTTCGCGTGATTTCCATGATGATTTGTGTGATATGCTAACTTTTTTTAATAGAACATGTTCAGTGGGAATGGAGGCGGATGGTGGTGAATTATAGTCACACTTTTGAAAACTAGAAGATTCTTCATGTTCCCTATCATTAAACATGAACGCCTCGCTGAACAATTTATCAGCAGACTCTTGGAGTGGAGCATCTTCATAATGAGGACACGAGAAATATTTGGAAAAACTCCTTTGGTGGTCGAGTATTTGCTTCAAGGTATCCGGATTAGATGAGGCAATATTCCGCCAAGAAATGTGAGAACTATGAGTCCCTTCCGTCAAGAAATCTACAAACTCAGGAAAGCGATGCAGAGCAAATGATGTCAAGGCTTTGCGCACGAACTGTAAAACTTTTTCGCTGCTTGAGAATATAGATACAGTTTTATCTGGCTCTACAAATATATCCAATTCGTTATGGGGACAGATAAAATGAATTACAAAATTGGGGAACCTTGCTTGATCTGTCTTGACGTGCTTGGCACTGGGGCCATGATTGGAAGATCCTGCCAAATACTTTCCAAATGAATCGTTGATAAACTTGCAAATAATGTCGCGATTTCTCATCCATCGATAATCGATGAACATGTACTGACAATCTTTAGTTGTGCTGCAATTCGATTTACATGGATATGAGAGAAGTCCTTCGATGGAGTAAACACCGTCAGTGTAGGCAAGTGAATGCAACTTGGTCAAGATAATATCTGAGTGAAGTGCTAGCAAGCGCTTCGATACAGATGGTGATCCTTGCAAAGAGAATACAATACGATTCGCACAAGCATCTACAAAAGACCAAGCAATTTTGTGATGCAACACAGACATGTGGTTGATAAAATCTTGTATCAGAACCAGTTCAATATTATCTCTGACCGCCGCTCGCCGAACAGGGAAGCGGTCAAATAATCCCTTCACCTTCACAATGGTTCCTTTCGAGAAGTTGGGCATATTTAGAGATGGAAGCGACAGTAACTGTGATTGACCATCGTCAGTCATTCGTTTGTAACTGATATCGCCTTGCTCTAAGACCTTGCTATAAATTTCAATTGTGGTGGATAAAAGTCGAATAGCCGACAAGGCTTGACCTTTCATTCCGTATTTCTCATTCAGCGACTTTGAGGAGCAATCGATCTCTCCAATAGAAAGTTCCATATCAATACAGTTAATACCATACCCTACAAGTGAAATCCATTAAGTACAGCTTGTCCAAGTTAATGTCAACTAACCGTTATCTTGAACGTCAATATTCAAAGATTGAGAAGTGATTGACACAGATATTTGAATGGTTGTTGCTTCAGCATCGATAGCATTCAAAATAAGTTCTTCCACAACGTGATGAACTGATGATATCCCACTAGATACAATAATTTTGAACGAATCGTCTTCGTTGAGCCTTTTCACTCGTCTTGGAGGAGGATGATATTGCACATCACAACTCATCGCGTCTCAAAACTTCGGTATTCAGTTCATGCTTAACCAAAAGTCTTTTCAGTACTCCCTTTGGTTTGAACACACACATGAACATGATGCTTTATCATTTATCTATACAATATAGGTGTATTGTAAATTGGCGTAAGCAGATCGTTTGGTACACGTGTGGTGCACACACATTGTGATGGGAAACGCACGACGGGTTTTCTTTTCGCGCATCAATTTGGAATTCCAAATGCTTTTATGAAGAAATCGAATGGTTTAGCTGTTTAGGTCTGTAATGTTTTGATAGGCTTTACGTTGGCATCAACGCTGTGTCAAATAAATTTGCAACACTTTTTATGATTTTGTTGGAGGATCTGATAAAGTTTACTATATTGTACGTGCTAATAATATCAACCCGTTGTGTCTTGGTGTAGATTTGGGATCTCCAAGTTTTGTCTTCAAGGTCATGTCTGATGTTTCTCGTACCGCAGCAATAGCCGCAGAACTGGCTAAAACTAGTGTCTTTATTGATTATGTTCAACGCAAAATTCCCAGTATGGGGAATTTAGCAGATTTCAGCTCACGTTTGACCCAAGGCTTGAAAGATCAAGCTGACAAAAATGGGGGTGTTTCTCCGTTCACTGCTGTCTTTGAAAAGGCGAAAGAAGTGTCCCCATGTGTTGCTGCCGAGGGTTTTGCAAAAGCTCAAGGATTTGTAGAGTATATCGTGAGAGAGGCCCCAGATGCATTTGACCATGTTAAGGGTTTATCTGGTAATATTCTATCAGAAATTCAATCTATTCTGCCAGTTGTTTTCGAAGGTGCGCAAAAGGCGGGAGAAGCCGTTGCAAAGTTTGTCGGTGATAATGGACCCGAGGTCCTTGAAGGTCTAGGAAAATCTGGAGGCTCTATTATGAAGCTCGTCCATTCTGTCAATCCTGGTGTGTTAAAGGAGGTGCTACCAGCTGCATCATCGAGTGCCTCTGCTCTTGCTGATAGTGCTACCATTGCTGGAGATGTCGTGTCGAGTGGTGCTTCGCAATTAATGAAAGTTGGAATTCCAAATTTAAATGGGCTTGGTAAATTGGCAGCCCAAGGAATTTCAATACTTGCGGATAATGCTCCTGATGCTTTGAACCAAGTGGGATCAGTTGTTGGCAATATTGCTGCTTCGGCTGGTGGCGCTATCGGCTCAGTCCTAAATGCCGAGCTTGGTGCCGACATTGCCAATGTTGCATTGAATGTCATTGGTACCAGTGCAGCAGTATTTCCATTTCTTCTCCCTTTGCAAATTGCATTGCGAGATGTAGGATTTGCAATTCAACAGGCCTCATACAATAAAGAAGCTGCTCAAGAGTTGGGAATTCGATGTGAGGACTGCTCAAAGTTGATAGCGGAAATGGCACCTAGAATAAAGAAAGTAACCAGCTCTGAGGATGACGCGAAAGCTATGCTTGATCCCTTCGTAAAGGCTGTTGATGAATGCACCGATGAACTCAAAAAGTTTGCGAAAAAAGGGTTTTTGGGTCATATGTTTGGTTGGAAGAAGGAAGGTCGGTTATTGTCGCGTCTGGATAAACGGATTACCGACACGATGCAGAACTTGAGCATGAGAGTTGATGGTAAAATGATGGAGCTTCAAATTGCCAATAGCAGTAAACTAGATGGCTTGCAAATAATGTTAAATGGAGTAGTAGGTGATGCTAGTGATATCACTGTCGTGTCCCCTGAAAAAATCGCTGATGTCTTGCAAAAAGCGGGTTGTAAGTCCTCCTCGGAAGTATCAGTGGAAATGCAATCCGTAGGGTTCAAAATGGAAGATATTGCTAAAGGAATAAGTTTCATTGCGAATAAGCTTGAAAAAATGGATGCCAAACTTGATAATATAGATCATAAGATGGACTCCATGAGTGAAAATTTGAATGCCAAGCTAGATAAAATGATGGATGTTGCTTCTGAGAAAAATGATGCTTTAGAGCAGGCAAATCTGCGAATGCTAGAAGCCATGCGAGATTTGAATGAGAAGCTTGTTCAGATTCCATTAGCTATGATGAGGCAAAAAGAACAAGGTCGTGGTGGCGTGCAGCACACCGAGGTTTACAGTACATCAAATCAGGTGGACTATTTGGCAAAGCGTTGCAGCGATATCAAGTCCAAATGTCCGCATTTGTTCCTGATCCATCCTCATGGTCTGGGAAAGAAATCGTATAAAGATATTAATGGAACTCCTGGTATGAATGGACCTGATGGTCAACCACAGGCAAGGGGTCGCGATGGACATCCTGGCATGCAACCTGGCGCAGATGGTGAAGATGGGATGGATGGTGATGATGGAATGGATGGTGATGAAGGTCATGATGGTGAAAACGGTGAAGATGCTGAAACGTTTGAAATTATGATTGAATTCGTGAAGGAGGATAAATCGAAGGGTGTTCGTGAATATCACATTGAACATGCAGGACCTCGCGGTAAGGACGACCACTACATAAAAGTCCCCCTAATGAATTCAGTCATCGTTGTTGACGGTAAGGGTGGAGTTGGGGGGAAAGGTGGTGATGGAGGTAAGTTACTTTCCTGTCATCAAGTTTGATCTTATTTGAAGCTGACGAATTTTAGGGCGTGGTAGCAATGGTGGAGATGGTGGTATTGGAGGAAAAGGTGCGGATGGTCGAGACAATCAAGATGGTGGCTCTGGTGGGTCAGGCGGTGCTGGTGGGTCAGGTGGATCGGGGGGCTTGGCAGGCTCCGGTGGAAATGGAGCAAATGGAGCCCGAGTTGTCATTCATACCAACGATCCATCGGTGTTGACATTGATGGAATTTGATGTGAGTGGCGGTGATGGTGGGCCTGCTGGTTCTCATGGGCAGCCTGGTGTTGGTGGTGCAGGAGGAAATCCTGGAGAAGGAGGTCAAGGTGGGGTATACTATGAATATCGTGCTGATGGTACGGCGGTTCCCCGGCGAGCTAGAAATGGCCATAAAGGAAAAGCGGGGAAAAAAGGAAAAAATGGAAAGCCGGCCCCTTCAAAAGGTAGCAAGCCTGGTTCTGATGGGAATCCAGGCAAGATTAGTTTCTGCATTTATGATGAAGCAGGATTAAAAGAGTCTGGAGGGACACCGTTCAGAGTTGTTTTGAATCGAAAGGATCTCCCGAAGTTGTATCCAATTGCTGTGAACTATGGAAAGGATTGTCCTGAATCCGATCCATTTGTGTTCGGCCAAGAATTACGTTTTGGGCCTGTTTTGCCTATCAATATCGGTAGTATTGCTTCCCCTGCAACGAAAATGCTGGGATCGATCACATTGCAAACTAGCCCAGCCGCGGAACATAGCTATGTCAAGTTTCCTTCTATTCCAGGAGAAAACAAGACCCGTTATGGTGAGTTGTCGCCATCAAGTGCACAGACAATGTCCGTCAAAGTCCCGAAACTCAAGGATGCTGGATTCGTACTCCATCCTAATATATGGCCTTGGCCTAAGTCATGGTCACCTGCTCCAAGAGCTACAGCAAAGTTCAACACAATCTTCAATATCGATGGTATTCTACAAAAGTTCAGTAAAGTTGATGGGGACCATGCAAGTACTCGCCAATATGATATAACTGTTGATGTTCCTCTTGACATAGTGCAGCTTGAAAATGGTAAAGCGATTAAAGTTCCCGAAAGCGTGATGCTAGTTGGGAATAATAGCTTGATGGTGACAGTGTCCGTTCGCAACAAGTTGAAGGGGGTTAAATCGTCTGAAAATATTTCTAAACTGCAACTTTGTGCAGCTGGACTGAAGTTCAAGCCTTCTATCTCATCGTCCAGGAAGTTAACATGCTTTGAAGCGCCCCCTACTGCTGCCAATGATAGTGGCTATATGATTGTTGCCGCCCAAACTGC
>JACCEA010652444.1_pt1 | contig 26731 bp, 25 predicted proteins | sample 7449851 | NCBI WGS metagenome assembly JACCEA01 (sample SAMN15323453, study PRJNA562643) | freshwater metagenome | isolation source: river surface water | place: USA:Blue River Watershed | collected 2017-08-18
CACGGTACCGTGTTTGGATACACCCTAAACTTTTAAAAAAATCTTAGCAAAAATGGGATTTAATTTTACTATTGTAAAATAAATTCACATCATGAAAAAATAATAATAACAAAATTAATGATTGTTAGTAAAATCTTTTCACGTGCGTATCAATATCATGGGGCTATCCACCTATCAATATCATGGGGCGATTTGTCGACCCAGCTATTTGGTTTGCATCAGTATTTCCACCAAGAGTGGCCTTCTTCCGCATAACTGCATTGTGAATCGATTCTATTATTTGATCTTCGGTTGCGCCATCTTCCAAAATGCAGATTAATTAAGGGGAGTCCATACAATTAAAAGTTTACCTCTAAACGAATCCCGAAGGCTGAACTGCTCTTCACCAAAGAGACAAACTTTTAACTTTCCATCAGCAGTTATTCTCAAGCGATTACAACCTCCACAGAAATTGCTATGTGATACACAATTTGAGCTTCGAATCGCAAAAGGCAATCAATTACCCTACCTTGACATGGAAGTAATAAATCCAACTTTTCCACTTTGACCATCTTGTATGGAATACCATTTTGTTGTGTCACTTTTATCACCACTATTCAACTTATGAAGCTTCAGATTCTATATTATGATATTTTAACTTGAACAAGGAAAATAGAAGAAAATGCGATTTTACCGTTTCTTGTTCAATTCTCTGAATCATTTCAACGTAACTTACAAATTGACGTGAATCCCATCGATTGCCATCGAACGGCATCAATTCAATAAACCTAACCGTAACATTTTGCTGTTTGGCAAATTCAACAAAAGTTCCCATTTCATCATCGTTCATTCCTCTAATAACAACACAATTCACTTTCACTGGAATATCCAAAGAAGCAGCGGTAAAAATCGACGACAACACTCTATTGAGAAGTCTTCCGTCACGCCGACTGATATCTCCAAATTTTGATTCTGAAAATGTATCGAGAGATATATTCACTGATGTTAGGCCCGATTGCTTCAATAGTCTTAGTTGATGATTGAGCATAATTCCATTCGAAGTAAGAGCAATTGATTTTACGGCGCCATCATTGACTCTGCGGGCGTGTTCAATTAATGGAACCAAATCCTTACTTATGGTCGGTTCCCCACCTGTAAACCTCAACTTGTTCACTCCCAGTTTCGCGAATAATGATATGACCCGTTTGCGCTCATCCAATGAGAGTAGTTGGTCACTCGCAGTTAATTCCACTCCTTTTTCAGGCATGCAGTATCGGCAACGAAGATTACATTTTTCAGTCAAACTTAACCGTAAATAGTTGTGAAACCTTCCAAATGAATCTGAAAGTGGGGCAACAGTATGAGCTTGCGAAATTTGTTTCTTCCAAATTTGAGGCATTGAGTTCTTAACGGAAGGCGAGTTGATAAATTTCATCTGTATTCAAATGAAATACCCAAAGATATTATGGCAAGAGTATGGTTTCCGATAACAAAAGAACTCGATGAGTTGTGTTGAGTCCATTTCTATCGCACCATCGAGATGACAACAGAATAGAATATGGAATATGGTTGTTGGTGCTTGGACATTTTACAGTGTATTGTAGAAAAGGAATAAAGCGGTATTATTATTAGTCGTCGGATGAATTGTCCGTGCGTCTGCAGTCCATCGGAAAAGTCCAAATTTCGGATGGCCATTGCGGGGTAGAATCCAACACTGTTGAACCAGTGGCGCTTGTCGTGCAATAGAAATTAATTCGACAATTTCATTCTCCCAGTTAAAGATGAGAAAGAGAATTACATATCGCCAACTAGGTCGCGATAGCGAGCATCGTTGGGCAATGCTTCGCAATATGGTGACATCCCTCATTAAGCATGAGAGGATCATGACAACCACAGCCAGGGCAAAAGAATTAAGAAGGGTTGCAGACAAAATGGTTACACACGCTAAAGATGGCACTTTACATAGTCGAAGATTAGCAGCTGCGGTTGTGACCGAAAAACCTGTTTTGGTCAAACTCTTTGAAATCTTGGGTCCACGATACACGTAAGCATAATACATTGTTTTATTGAATGAACCTTGACAAGCGGCCCAGGGAAAGAGAGGGCGGGTACACACGAGTAATGAAGTTGGGAAGACCAAGACGAGGTGATTCATCCGATATGTCATACATCGAATTCGTTGATAGGTATAACTGTGATCTGCTCTAACTTCACCATGATTATGGGTTTTCCCTCTTTTTCTCAGGGATGGGGAGTTGAGACAAGCGAAACCACCGAAAGGTGGTATATTCATGAATATGGTAAATAAAGTTGCCGCACCAAATTAAAAAGCACGTCGTAGTAATTTCTTGGAAATATGTACATAATTTCGTGGATTAACTACTCCCATTCTTCGTACACCTCACTTATACATTCGGATATAAATCGGGATTGAGAGAGGGTAATATATCAATATGGGATATTGACTCTACATTGTTAACGATAATACTTGACAATATGAGATTGACTATTCAGCGATCCTATCACGACTCCATTGTTTGCTCCGAGGAAGTGGGTAATTCCTCGTTTAATGTTCGGGATAAATTTTCAGCGGCTTCTAACATTCTTTCTCTAACTTCCACCAACATTTGTAACCTTCGATTGGCATCTTGTGCTTGTTTCTGAAGTGCGGCGAGATGACTCATACAATCGCACGCCATGGAGTACCCAAAAGAACAGTCAGTACACCTTGAATGGTCAAATGAATTACGGTCTTGCATTTCATCATTTTCAGTAGTAACATTTGCGACACCTTCCCTTTTCACTGCCGCTTTAATTGCATCCAATGACCACATGCAATTATCCAAATTACTTTGTTGGATCCCTCTTTTTTCTAATAAGTACGCAAGATAGCCAACAAACTTTTCACGAAGCTAAAATCATAATCAATCTCAGTTGAATGAAAGCAATTAATAAGCAATTTTAATCTTACATCACGAAATGTTAATAATCTGGCCTCCAACAAGTTGTGATCATCATCTTTATTTAGTTCCGGCTCCGGCACTTGTCTATTGTGGCGAGGTTTTCCCCAACGCATTACAGACAGATTCTTGGTATGCTCTTCTAGCTTTTTAAGCCTCAGCACTTCTGTATTAAAGTTCATCATCTCCTTCAATATTGTTGATTCACTTGACAACGTATTGACAAAATTTCTAGTATCCTCTAAAGGTCCATCTGAAGCACGAAGTAACGACTGATTGTATGCAACACACTTTTCCAATCTCGATTGTAGATGTTTCGCTTGTAATCTCAAAATGCCTTTCTTTTCTACGACCTCTCCAATAACTCCTCGTAAATTTTTTTCTGCTGTCAGTATTCTTGGTTGTAGTTGATGATAAGTTGTCAAAAGTTTTGAATCTTTTCTTTTAGTCCGCCAAGCTTTTATGTTTGCTGCGACACGAGAAAAGCTTGCAAATGGAAGAGTAAAGACTTCCGATTTAGAATCCTCAATATATTGCTCGCATTCTGCCAATAACTCGTCGGCCTCTTGAATTGGCTTGTAATCCACTAACAGATGTGCCCCATACGTATCTGCTTGCTCATTTGTACCGGAAGAGGAGGTAGCCATGATTTGGAGCTATCACACTACTTTGCCCTTATCCCAAAGAAAAACTGGAGGGAGTCGCTTCACGGCCTTTTATTTGATTATTTATTATGGTATTATTTTATTGTACCTTCTTGATCTGGGATCTGGCCGAGATCTTTCATTATATTGTACTAGAATTTTCTTGTAAATTCTCCACTTTTTTTTTTTGGAGAGTGTAGTACTCCATAATTTAATAATAAGGCCTAAAATTATAATACTTCTACCAACTATATTATAGTTGGTAGTAATAGTAATAATAGGCATATGGTATGATGCCTTAAAAGCTTAAAAGGTTTTAGGATTTTGTAGTGGGTCATATTGCGGTTAATAAATCCTTAAAAGGCGCATAATCACGAAAAAAGAAATTCTTGCATATTATCATAATTACTACAGGTAAAATTTGTAATACTTTATAATTACTGTAGCAATTGATTGATTAGACACGAAAACCAGCATACAATGCTATGGTAATCAATTTCAGATTGCTAAAACATCAAAAGAGATACTAAAATTGACATATCTATACCTCGTCATTGAAACTTCAATTGCTTGCACCCCATTCAATATTTTCTAATTCGCGTGCCTTTTCTTTCACTTTCTCTCGGATACTAAACAACTTGTGAAGACGCGTGGTACTGTCTTCGGCGAAATGCTGAATTGCTGCCAAGTTCATTACACAATCATTTCCTAATGATATGACACATGAACAATCAGCACAATTGACATGGTTGTAAAACTCAACAGGTGGCAACTGATCTTCATCAATTTGGCTCTCATTTAAAACATCATCATGATGATCACTTTCATCTTCTTGTCCTGTCTGTTCCAGAGTGACTTCCGTATCACCTTCATCATTAACTACCGTACTACCTTTTTTCATGTGTGCGTAGATCGGATTCTCTTTAATGACAGCATCTTCTTTTGACCGCCTCTTATCATTAACTTCTGAAATGATGGTACGATATGCTTGCAATTTAATGAGTAAATTCTCCATTGCAGCTAAAGATCTGGTACAATGACTCAAATCTCCCATTCTTTTGTCAAATAGTTTCGAGTCGTTTTGCAAAATTCTATTTACCGTTTCCACCACCTGAACCAAAAATTAAAATTCAACGGAACAATACCTGTGTCAGTAGGTTCATACTTACTTGATTGATATTGGCGATCCGTTTCTCGAGAAGGTTGCGGTTAAATGTAATACACTGAATTTGCGGCGTTGTGGAGTTCATCGCAGCACGCAGAGCCCACGGGATGTAAGGTTCAACCTGATTATCCTTGAGTTTCTTGACTTCATCATGAAATATGAGCATCATTTCCACCTGTTTCTTATAATCTTCAAGTTCCGCTATATGATTCCGTGCACTTTCAACTTTTGGCTTGATCACGTCCACAGCAGCCGAGTTGAAGGCGACACAGGCAGTCAATCTGGACCGAAGGTGGGATGCCTGAATCATTAGAGAAGCACATTCATTCAGAGATCGATCCGTAAAATCTTTCAATTGCTTCTCCGTAATATCAAAACGCCCGAGCAGTGCTTCATATTGCCCGTAGAGTTTGGTTCCTTTTCCTTTTGCCCTCCATTTATTCAAAGAGCTTGATAATACAAGCAAAGGTCGATTGGAATTAACCTTTTGTGAGAGTTGAAGCGTATGGTCCGCGGATTGCATAAAGAGAGAGCAATCTTGGAATAAATCATCGCTCTCTCGAAGAGCTGTGCGATCAAGTGCTTCTAAATGGAATTGGTCCGTTTCGTCTTGTTCTGCTTGTTGATCACCAGATTTAATATTAGTTTCATCTGCTGAATTTCTCATGGGGTTCAAAAACTTTGTTGGAATATTAAATTTTATTTTTGTGATGTCTTTTAGCTTCTCTGATAGCTTTCGATTTGCTGTGTCCGCTTGGGCGGATGAGACTGAATTATCGGAACTCGATGTACGCATACTAATATTGTGATGAAGCGATTCAGAGGGGGGAATTTTGTCGTTCGAATATAATGAAATGCTGTACCGTTTCTAAAAATACCAACCAATTGACCAGCTACTATCATTGTCATTGTACAATGAGATGCCGTTGTTTGCTTTGTTACTGTTGCTCAGTGCTTTTTTATACACATTGGCTGGATCTTTTCGTGTCGCCTCTTTGAACCAACAATAATAATAATTGTGGTTTAAAGTTCTATTCGCATGTAAATAGTAATGAATTAACTCTTAATTAAGAGCTACAATACAGGTCTGCTGTTGCTGCTACAATAATTATAGTATTTATAGAGAAGCCAAAGAATAATTTTGCTTATATTGTATTAATAATAAGAGTTCAGAATAGAATCCCATTGCTCCCTGTTTGTACAATTAACAAATGAGGACTATGTCAAAAATGAAAAGAATGTCTTTTTTTCTTGGCATCGCAGGAAATCGTGTAAACATTGCACCAGCAGCGGCACTACGACTTCTTCCATTCAATCAAGAGTACAGCACCTCGTCTGCAGCACTGAAAAGAAAGCATGGAAAGTTCAGTGTGGATCGTTCAGGTTTGGTCAATACTCATTTATTTGTAAAAAATGAAGAAGAATTGCTACGGGGAAAAGAAACTGCTTCTCCATTAGCAAAAGATTTACTTTCATACATTCTTTTGAAAGGACCCATCTCGCTTCATGATTACATGGCGCAAGCAGCCAATCATGCTTTACATGGCTATTATCAAAGTTCTCAAGAAAAAATAGGTGAGAAAGGAGACTTCATTACAGCACCAGAACTTGGTCAATTGTTTGGAGAAATGCTTGGGATATGGGTGTTATTGACATGGAAAGGAATGGGGTCCCCACAAAAAGTCAATGTTATTGAGCTTGGTCCTGGGAAAGGAACCTTGATGAAGGATATTTTGAAAGTTGGATCAAAATACAGAGATTTCTGTGAAGCTGTGAGTGTCCATTTTGTTGAATTAAGCAATGATCTAAGAATCAAGCAACTAAAGATGCTGCAACCCAATTCCGAACGAGATATCAATAAGATAAAAGACGGTGAAATTCATTTAATAAACGGACAAATATCCGCTACCTGGCATTCGTTATTACATCAAGTGCCGATTGATATCCCATGTATCATAATTGGTGAGTCTATTTTAATCACAGCGTTTTAAAACCGATTTTCTAACTATTGTTGAAGGACAAGAATTTTTGGATGCATTTCCTGTTCATCAGTTTGTTTACACCCAAAACGGCTGGCGAGAAAAACTTGTTGATATAGATGAATCTTCCGAATCATCTCGCATTTTTCGGTTTGTGCTCTCTCCATCTCCCACACCTGCAACAAAGTCCTTGTTGCGGCCGGAGGTGATCCCATCTGACATCAACTCCTCAATCAAAGTTGGCGATGGAATTGAAATAAGTCCTCTTTCCCTCTCAACCTGCGAAGATATAGCCAAACGTGTGACAACCTCAAAGGGAGCTGCAATCTTAATTGACTATGGTGAAGATTACACACAGGAGGATTCTTTGCGAGGATACCAAAATCACAAGCAGGTTCATATACTTTCTCAGGTGAGAATGATAATAAATCTTACGGTGTTTATCATTTTAACTGGCATATTCACTGTTTTATGAAAGCCTGGACAAGTTGATATTACTGCAGATGTTGATTTTTCTTACTGTCGTAAAAGTGCAGAGAAAAAAGGGGCGAATGTTTTACCTTTAATTACTCAAGGACAATTCCTGATGAATATGGGTATCGTCCAAAGAGTTGAACAACTTATTAACGCAGATCATGTGAACGACGAGGATGCCGCACAACTTTTTGAATCCATGAAAATGCTTGTTCTGCCTGAAAACATGGGTTCAAAATTTAAAGTCATGGCTCTGGCGCATCCTGACGTCAAGGAACACATCCCCGGTTGGCATTGAAAAGATTCTGTGTAACTACTTCGTAGTTTTGGGCTTTTTGGTATTGCGATCATTCTCTACCATCTTACCTTCGTTTGAGCCAACATTGGTGATCTTTTGGACAGTGGGTTCTGGTTTTACCATGAGAGGTAACAGAATCGAGGGGATTATTTGCTTGAGTGGCGTTGGATCTTTTATGACCATGGGACGCTTCAAATCTTTTTTTGGTTTATTTCGTGCATGATATATCGCATCTGTAGTTTGGTAATTTTCTGGATAACTCTTTAATAGTTGAAGTTGAGGTTCTAAATTACAGTCCATCCACAACCCTGTTTGTCTTTCACAAATTGAAATTGATTTGGATGGCGTCATGCTATTAGCAGTTCTGTAATTTTGGTCCATATTCAATCTCATCCTTTCATTACTATATTTCCATTCCAATATCATGCCATCTCTGCTGGATGATATCAATCTTTGCGTTTGATGCCCATATGTTAACGATTCAACTTGGTCCCAATGACCTTTTAGCGAATTTATTGGTTTCCCTACGCCTGAAAACAAGGGAATGATATCAATAGCACCAATTGAAGCTGAGGATTTGCCGCCTGGCAGTATCAGCAGGTCGTCAGATGGATGTCCAAAACTTGCTATTTCTAAACGGTAAGGTACCTTTTTATTGATTGATGTTTGAAAAGTTTGTGGCAATAATTGCGCTGTGCACGCTCGCCATACCCGAAGAGATGCGTCCTTTGCAGAGGTTACAATGTATTGACCGCAAGGAGTAAACTTGACACCAAGAATTTCACATTCGTGAGCTTTCGCTTTCGAAAATTCCTTCTTGATATTCTGCAAGATTGGTCTTGGTAGAGCGCCATTTAGTGCAACCTTTTCAGCAAACCCGTGATCCCTTGACCAGTCCAAAACAACCAACGGTACACTATTTCCAGATCTGCGTATATCCCAAACCTTTGCAGTACCATCTCTGCTGCATGTTACAAGATGATGCTCATTTGTAGGACTCCAATCAACACATGTTACATCCGACGTGTGACCATGTACAGTATGTGCATTGTCACCAGTTTTGACATCGCAGAGTGATATCATTCCACCCTCAATCACAGCTGCAATCAAACAGCGATAGCTTTGAGTAGCAATTGGTCTAAATTTTGCATCGTATACACGACGACCAGGAAAAGTAAAAGATAGAACTGAGGTCAACGAAGATGTATCGTATAATTTGACTACACCGTGGACAGAACTGGCAATAAAAATTCCACAGTCACTCGGATACCAGTCTACAGATGATACCATACCACCTTGTGCTTCATTCACCAGGAATCCAGACCGAAGAGCGATAATTTTCTTCCGATGATCAACGCCAGGCGCAATTTCCTTATTTGTGTCATATACAACAACCATATTATCAGTGGTCCCACAGATTAGGAAACGCTCATCAATCTTTTCTAATTCCATGCAATTGACATTTCCATTGTGGGGAAAATATATTTCTGAGCTTGACTCTGCCAGTCCAAGGACACGCGCACGTTGTATAGCCACTACGAGATGTTGACGATGTGCGAGATGGCTTTGAGATAAGATTAACGAGGAAACAAAATTCCTCCGTCTATGCTGTTGTAGAGCGAAATCCCACGCAAGCCATGTCATCCTCTGTTTTGAAACTAACCTATCAGCTACGCAAACTGCCTAATTTTTTAATCATTAACAGATAAGAAAACAGAAAGAACAGAGGTTCACACAGGTACCAGTTCGCTAATCTGAAAAAGATATGACAAAACGAAAGTTTCTGAATGAAAAAATTTTCACTGCTTTCTTCTCATTCCATGTCACTGACAGCCGAAGGGATAATTCCAGGCATAAATCTGTCTTCTAGACCTTATATCGGTTGTACCGTCAACAGGCATTAGGTGGTTCGCCCAGCTGGGCGATCAACTACATTTACGTGTTTGATTGGTGTTTGATTTTTTTCACAGAAAATCGTTGTAGCAGTTAAATTTGTTGGTAAGCACCAGGTTCGAAAATGTCCTCCACGCCTGTAAGCTATGAAACTTGCCCAACATCCGCCCCTTTCTTCGGGTTTATGGGTGTAACCGCTGCTTTATGCTTTGCCAGTAAGTTATTACTTAATCCTACCATCGTTTGTTTTTAATCTGGGATTTCACAGATATTGGTGCTGCATATGGTACTGCTAAATCTGGTGTCGGTATTGCTTCTATGGGTGTGATGCACCCTGGTCTAGTTATGAAGAACATCATCCCTGTTGTTATGGCTGGTGTGCTTGGCATCTACGGTCTGATTGTTGCGGTTATCATCGAAGGATCCAGTAAGTACAAGATGTGTGATGATGGTCTTTCCATTTTAATTAAATTATTCTAGTTATTGTTCCTGGAGCTGGAGGAGTGACAAAGTATTCCAGTTTCACAGGATATGCTCACATGTCTGCCGGTCTTTGCTGTGGTCTCAGTGGTTTGGCCGCCGGTATGGCCATTGGTATTGTTGGTGACGCTGGTGTCCGTGCTGTTGGCCAGCAAGATAAGTTGTTCGTCGGTATGATTCTCATTCTTATCTTCGCGGAAGCCCTTGGTTTGTATGGTCTCATTGTTGCTTTGATCTTGTCTCAGCAAAGTTACCAATGTGGCACAACTGCCTAAACTGTTAGTTAAGATGTTGCCCCATCAAATAGTTTTCTCAACCTCTGATATATATCGCGCTGCTACATTATTTGTAAATGTAATATCCTCTTAAGAATTTCTTTTCGTTACCGTTCCCACTGTGTTATCTTTTTATTTACAACATACAAAGTACCATCTCACTGAGGCAAATATTTAACAAATATACAATGACTTACAATGAAAAGTAAATTATGTACTATATGGACTCATCCAGATCTATGATATTCCCAAGTCGGGATCGAACTGCCATCAATACAATAGGAAGGGGCAAGTTTAATTGAGATGCCAAATGTTTCCACTTCCGCAATCCTGTTACATCAAACCTAGGAATCATATTCTTATAATCCACTTTCACAGGACCATGAGGAGTACTTGGATATGTGGATTTTACCTCTTCCTTCTGAGAACATTTTGTTGCAGAAAAATATGAACTGGTCTTGGGCAAAGCCAAACCATCAAAGTCACTTTTATGTCTGTCCTCATCAATCTCTACTTCGTCCCCGTTGATTTCGACTATATTTAATGTAGGTAGATTTTTTCTTTTGGTTTTCGGTGGATCAGAAAGAGCGTCATTGTCGAAATGAACACTGCGATTATTAGATCGATTATTCTCGTCTGAATCATCTTTTTCATCGACTGTAAATGGTTTGTTTTGGTGTGCTCTACGGATTGGCAAAGGGCTAAGCAACTCTTCAGGTGTAATAATGCCACCGCTTCTACTGTCTTCTTTCATACGATGGTCACTCATCGCTCGAGAGAATTGCTTTTTCTCTTGCACATTGGAAACTAACTTACCAAGTACTCTGTCCAAATGTTCCAATCGGATTGAATATATTATATTCATACTAGATGACAACCTGTTTTCATTCGTTGTTCCACTGAAAGACTTTTCGATGATACTACCAGTAAGCTTCAAGACTTGCTTTTCATAATCAGCTTCACCTTCAGCTGTGCTTTCATAAGATAATTCGTTGGAATCTGGGTTACGATTTTCAGCGACAAATCGACTGTCCAGAAGCAATTTTGCCGATAGACGTGCAGAGGGATCCTTCTTCAAGCAACAATCTATAAAATGATTGAAAATTTCCGAAAACTTTGGCCCAGCCACTGGAGGGTCATCGTCACAAATCGCTTTCATCATGGCCCAATAACCCCCAGGCCCACCAATAACTAGTGGCTCAGAATCACTATCTCCACGAATGGAAATGGGAAATCTGCCTTTTGCGACAGCCAACAAAGTCAATCCGAGCGACCTATAAAAAAATAACAGAATTAAACCGCACTCTACAAAGTGTAACCCCAGTTGAATTTACCAGATATCACATGAAAAGCTGTAATTTTCTCCGTTGATTCGCTCTCTGCAAACACAAGCACATCATTAAAACTGCACAATGTAACATCAATCGGCCACTTACGGGGACATATAACATACAGTTCCAACGAAACTGTTGGCAAAGCCTGTACTCTTATCAAGTGCTTTTGAAATACCAAAATCAGCTATTTTGATCAAACCAGAAGATGAACAAAGGATATTTGCAGGCTTTATATCGCGGTGTATATTTTTGTTACGATGGAGAAATGATAAACCATTCAACGTTTGAAATGCAATATCTGCCAAAACACGTTCATCATCACAGCCTCCTTGTTTCACCAAATCTTCAAGACTTCCACCATCCATATACTCAATAACCAAATTGATCATTCCTGATTTAGGGTCCACGAATGCGTTGTACAAAGATAACACATTTTTGCATTTTTCTTCCTTCGACTCAACATAACCGCTATTTTTACCAGATTCAAACACCAAACTTAGGGTTTCGTCTATAAGCTTCATTTCAGATAAATTTTTATAAAGCACCCGCAATTCTCGTGAAACATGCTGCCTTTTCTCTTGATTGTACACAGGTAACATTTTCAATGCTACTATTGTTAGTGAAGGGACATGTATTGCTTCCACCACTACACCAGAGGCACCACTTCCAAGAGTAGAAACTTCTATGAAATCATCTTTCCCTCCCATAACTGGTTGCTGGATACCTTCTGGACTTACATCTTCAAGTCGTTGTAAGTGAAAACTCCCATTTGTCAAAGCAGTATCACAGAGGAAAATCTGTCTACCACCGGCAACTTTAACTGGAGAATTAGGATTACTATCATCTGGAAAAATACCTTTCTCATTTATTTTGTACAAACCCATATACAAGGTTCCTCGAGGACTTACTGTCCCAGTAAAGCTACCTTTTGGGATATTATTGTTAGTTTTTTCATGACAACAAGGGTCATGCGCTTCCGAAGCTTCCAGGCCCTCAGCAAAATTCTCACCGTTATCAGAGAGTTGAAGAGAAAGTATTGGTTTTTTAGACTTTTTTTTAATTGGTTTCTGTATCTCAATCTTTTTTTCTTCTAAATAATTTGGTAAAACGCTGAATTCAGTATCTTCAATTATATCCAAGTCGTCTTGTTCCAGTTCATCTCGAACTTCTTGTTGAACTTCACAAAATGGGCTATCACCAACACTCTGGAAACTGACACCTCTTTCTTTATACCGTAAGTTATCCGGCAAACTACGGCTCTTAAGAACCTTTCTCCGTGTTCGTTCCAAATTGTCTTGGTTGCGCAGGTTTTGTGATAATTGGCGAATAGCCAAAACATGAACCGACATATCGACATCACTTTCGCTTTTCTCCTTCAACTTATGCAGCCTACTCTCTAGTTCATTATAAGCCGAATTAAAGTTAATACCAGATGATCTAAGAGTGGCATAATCAATATTCAATGTATGAGCTTGTTCAACTGATGCTCCACCTCCCATGATGGAAAAAAATAATGTTGCAATCACAACGTCAACAATGAACTCTATACTTCTAATGGTCCAACACGATCAAACACGATCACCATGATATTCAGCATGACATACCACAAATATTGTGCTTCTTACAGTAGTAAAGTAATTGACGATAATGCAGATACCTGATAATATAATATTTCTACACATATATTTCTACACATATAATATAATTATAAAAGCAAGCCAGCATGCGAAGCCGTTTTCTCTTGTTTTTAATTAAGCTGTCCGCAGAGCACAATTTCCACAATTCCAGAATAATCAATTGCTCAAATAAAATAAAGGAATTCCTCGAACAACATCGATTCAAGATTTGGCGGTTTCATCGTTTAAAGTCGCGCAGGGATAAAACGGTTCTCCCTCATTGCAACAATTGCGGTGGATTTGAAATTCCGATTTATCAAGTAAATTATTTTGGAAGTCACAACAATAACTGATACAAGGTTTTTACCAAACAAGTTGAAAATGAACTTCATCTATGCCGTAGTGGCTCTATCTTACATTCTGGTGTCCGTTGAAGGAACTGATGCACCAACTACTGCTCCAACTACTGCTCCAACTACTGCACCAACTACTGCTCCAACTACTGCACCAACTGCTGGTCCAACGATTGCCCCAACTGTTGCTCCATCTGCTGCTCCATCTTCCATGCCAAGTAGTGCACCATCTTACAAGGCTGAATCTTGGGGACAAATTACTTGGGATAAGAGAAGACATCGTCAGGGCGGTCTTTGTGAGAATCACTGCTCTAACCACGGGACATGTGAGAATAACAACAACTGCAAATGTTTCACTGGTTTGGATGGTGAGCCAGAGTGGACTGGACCTGATTGTTCTTTGAGAACTTGTCCTAAAGATTTTGCTTGGGTGGGTGAAGTCGTTAATGCTAACGATCTTCACCCTTGGGCTGAATGTTCGAACAAAGGATTATGTGACAGATCTTCTGGTACATGCAACTGCTTCCCTGGATACGAAGGGGTTGCGTGCCAACGTACCGTCTGTCCCAACAATTGCAATGACCGTGGTACATGTTGGCCAGAAAAGTTGCTTGCTTCTAAGGCTGGCCGCACTTATAGTGAGCCTTGGGATGCTATGAAGCATGTTGGTTGCTTCTGTGATGCTGGTTATCGTGGACCCGCCTGCGATTTGCAAGAATGTCCATCCGGTTCTGATCCTTTGGATGGGTATGGTAATGAGGCTGGTAGAGATTGCTCCGGAAGAGGTATTTGTAATTATCAAGAGGGAACTTGCCAATGCTTCTCAGGATTCTATGGTACAAGATGTCAATATCAAACAACCATTTTCTAAAGTATTGGATGTTATATTCTTTGTTCATGTGTTAGTGGATTGTGTATGAATGTGATATATTATGTAGTATAGGGTGGAATATGATTGTAAATGAATGGAGTTTGTGTTTCTCCGTTCACATTTGCAATGTATTTTTGTTTAAGCTTTTGCGGCTTGCAATTAAGCGTTGTCTCTTATGTTAATAGTTTTAAAATAACCGCAACTACTGAATGATAATATGTTGACTTTGATGTATACCCCATGGAATAGACTATCAAGAAGAATATGGAGCGAATCATTCTATTAATTACCTTGATTAAAATCATCGAATAAACTAAGAATTTCAATAATAACCCTTCGCATCGTTCTTCCCTTCTTTCAACCTCAGCTCCATCAAACCATGAGCAAATATGCATTTACCTTTCTTTCTCATGGGACACGATTCGCCACCAGACATTTCCCAATGAGAGCACAGTTTAGTTCTATACTTCTTATCACTCAATGCACGGGTATGATGAATTGATCTACATTTTTTGATGTTTTTCGTACTAGATGAATAACTCAATAAATCGGTCCATTCACTAGCATCTCGCCACCAACCCCTACATTTATATTTATTGTAAATAGCACTACCTTGCCAAACAACAATACCACTAATAACCGATGGAGCCTCAGCTTCAGCATTCTCAATGGCATCTTGATTTTCTGATGAAACAACATCTATTTTTCCATCAGGAACTTCAGTACTCGCAACGGTGATACAGATACCCAACAAGGTGGGAAACCTAGACTCAAAATAGTGACAAAATCCTGTTGGAAAGGAATCGAACAGGCATTTTGCAGATTGTGACAATTCATGGTAATGATTCTTCTTATTACGAATCAAACGGAGTAAATCAACAACGGAATATGGATCATATTTTCTATATTTCCCACTGTCCTCCAGCAGAACCTCATCGATCTGTTTGTCCCACCGCATGTTAAAAATAGCGTTAGATTTGTTTTGAAGCATAATCAATACACCGGAATCAGGACTTTCAAGTTCAATCTTATCCGAAAAAGTTGTTAAGTAATCTAACCTCTTCGCAGCATCCCAAAAGAAGTGATGGTCACAAATATCCATAATTGTCGGTCTTTTGGATGGATTAATACTAATCATCGCATGGACAAGATCCATTGCATCTGGTATATTATTTAAATGCTGTAGTGAAACTTTATTGTTTATGATGTTGGATTCCCGTTCGTACCAATCGCCAAATGGATGATAACCAAGAGACAAAACATAGTAAAACACACATCCCAGTGAAAAAACATCAACGGCGAGGGTCCTCTTTGATGAATCTGATTCGACAGAGTCTGTAGGAATATCTACATCACTTTGATTTCCTCTCCTTGTCATCATCTCTGGTGCTTGCCAACCAATAGTCCCGAGAGGTTCAAAATTGACACCCTTTACAGCATTACCATTGTGTTTATTTGTTGGAAGCGACAATGTTGAAAACGAATTTTCACCATCCAATTGTTTTGATAAACCCATATCACTAATCTTTAATGTAAAATTTCCAATATCTGTCAAAGTAAGACCCTGTAAACGGAAAGGTTTTGCTTGACTATCTATATACGAACACAGAATATTGTGTGGCTTAATATCTCTATGAACAATTCTATTGCTGTGTAGATAAGATAAACCTCGCGCCACCTGCAAATTAAAGATCAGATAGTAAAATGCACTATATTCTTCTTAGTACCTGGAGCAGAGCGAAGCGTATATTATCTGTAACATCTCTGATATTGACAGGTTGGAAAGCAGAAAATGAAATCAGATCCCTTATGTTCAATATAGTTAGCCAAGCAAACTACCATGCACATAATGTTCGACCTTACTTTAAACTGCAGTCGCAAAGCTGAAGTCCGAGGTACACAAAATCATTTCTTTCTTCTTTCACAAAATAACGGACCACGTTAGGATGACCGTCGCTCTTGATTAACAATGATATTTCCCTACAGAAAATAAAAATCCATCAAAAAACCATAGCAATGAAAAATTATCACAACCTCTCGGCTAAGTGGTTGAACTGAGAGAGCATTCTTTTCACTGCAACAGCTCGTCCATTCAAGAGACCCTTAAAGACTACAGTTCCATGTGATCCATAGCCAATTATTTCATCACTTACTGAAAGGGAACCAACTCGTGAACTTTTCAAGCCATCTTTCGCAGAGGGAGACGATTCAGAACCATCTATTTTGGTATCTGGACGAGCGATTTTATTGTAAAGGAACCCTGAATTAATCCAGTGCGAAACTCGTGGAATTATGATGAATATCAACGACAGGGTGATAAGAATGACTAGAACTCCAGCAAAAAATGAATAAATATCCAATCTTGTATTATTCCATGGCATGTCATTTTTCAACACCGGAACTGAAACAGTATTTATCACTTTTTCAAATTTATCACGAAACAATTCATCATACCAAAGCTCTTCATCCGAGTCTGTAATTTTATGAAATCCTATGATAGAGCTCACGGGTTTACGGATTTTTATGTTTGATAAATGTTGTTTAACGGAGTCGTTATTTATACCAAGATCAGAAAAAGATCCCGATTGTCGTATGGATTTGATATTCCGGCCATGAAAAGTGGATGAGTGAAGATGAGACTTTGCAGAGAATTTCGTCAATCGAATAGAACGTTCTTCATTAGCCTTCCATTGATGCTGACCAAAATCTCCAAATCCATCGTCGTATCCACCCAGAGTGTTTGGTGAGGGAAGTAAATGCACTGTGGGTAACAATTCCATACCGTAATACACCTCCGCCCCCGCATCATTTGATGAAGACTGAATTAAAACCATATTTTCATTTTCCATCCCGCTGCCAATTTGAAAATTTGGTTTTGGGCTCCTTAATTTGTGCATCGTATTCATGTTGTTAAGTCCGTATCGCACGCTCACGCGTCTAACTAAATGAGCTACGTTATCAGTATTGAGAGTCAACAAAAAGGCATTCATTACAGGAGATCCTAAATTGACTGGGTCATCATTCAGTATGGAGCCATCTTCATTGATGAAATGAATGAAGCCCTCAGGTGATGAAATTATTTCAGTCTGAAGAGCCTCTTCTGGTGAATCAGATGAAATAAGGCCAGAAGATGACATTGAAATCGCTTTACCGTTATTCAACTTTAACTCGTGCGAAGAAGACTCCTTAACAAATTGATCTAGCAGCTTCCCGTCGCGCAATGGCTCTAAATCAGAAAATACTACAGAAAACTCTTCTTGTCCAGACTCTGGATCGACGCCATTTACTTGATAATCCAATCTCCCCAACCAAAAAGGAATTATACTAGAATATTCAGAGTCAGCATCCAAACTGGTTGACTTCAAGGACTTGGAGTCACCGTTACTTGGGTCGACCATCAGTGATCCGTCAGCCAGATTGAAACAGTATAATCTGCAGTTTTTGGTACCAACATGAATCAGTCCATCTCTTGAAAGAATTGGTGACAAATCAGCCATCACTTTGCTCTTAATTGGGGACCTTCTAATCCCCCGAGCATTTTGAAATAATATTGATCCATCAAGTGATGGAATAACACTTGTGTAACGCTTGTTCAATTTCATGGACACGGTGCTGTGTATCATTCGTTCCCCCAATGATGTTGACCATACTTTCTTGAAGGTTTGGTCCACAGCATGGACATTACCGTCAACAGTTCCAATTATAGTCAAATATTTATTCTGCGTTTCGATATATTTCGTTGCACTGAAATTACTGGTTAACAGTAGTAACAATAAAACGCTTAACCATCCGATAGGACTTAGACAAAATGTGCCTCCTCGCCCCATGTCTCCTGCAAATACAAGAATTTTCGAACAGAAAAAGTTCACAAATAGGCATCATGTGAAAGTTACAGTAGGTGTCAAAGTGAAAATAGTTCAAACTATTCACTGCAACAAAACCATCCCACATCTATAGTGCCTTATTTAATATTGTACAAAGGAGAGGCCGACAAGTGGCAAATTGTGAATATTGTAGAGCTTAATTAATGCATATAAAATATTCATTTATATCGCCTTTTTGGTGTTTACTGTGCAGTGTAGCCGTTGGAACGTTGGGCGGCACGAGTTTATTGCTACACACTTGCTTATTATTTACAGCATACCATTTGCCTTGGCTGCACGTAGTGTTCATATTGCTCCCTTTGAAAGTAAAGATTTAGCTCAATGATGGAAATGGATATGGAAGATCCCTCATCTCTTCCTGGAGCTGCTCCTGCAGAAGAGGATTTGCTCCTTAACCTCCCTTATGAAGAAAGGGTGGAGAACAAAGTATGTTAGACTAAATTCCCAATCTTTAGAACCATTATGTCAATCTTGGATTTAGAATTGGAAAGTTCGTGCCAAAGCATATGAATCATTCGGCTGTGAATTAGAAAATAGAATGCATGATGTTGTTGCTCTGCGTCAGATGGGTAGGTTTGTAAAAGATTATGATTCTTCTTTTTAAACGAATTATCCTTTATCATGATGTATCAGGTACTTTAGTTGTCAAAATGACAGCTGATTCAAATCAAAATGCACTAGATGGAGGTTTGGATGGCGTTATAATATATTTTGATCGAGTTGATCCATCATGTTCATTGGACATTTTGGAGAGGGTTGCAAATAATGTGATTGAAAAAGCCATGGGATCCAAGCCATCAACAATTTCAAAGGCGAAGGTATTGATGCAGATTCTTATTGAAGTTCATGAGCCTTCTGCGGTGGTTCCGATCCTGTTGACAAAGCTGTCGGATAAAAAGCCTAAAATACCTCCCGCTTGTATGGAACTGATTTTGGATGGTATCGCATCTTATGGAGCATCAAAATTTCCAATTAAGGATATTCTGAAATGCATGCCAAACGCTTTGAATGGGACAAATGCGCCTTTGCGTGATATTGCAATGAGAACGCTCGTTGAGATACATCGTTGGATAGGGATAGCCCCACTTTCTCAAATTGTTGATGGGTTGCGCCCTGCTCAGAAAACTGACTTTGAAAAGCAGATAGGAGAAAATTCTGAAAAACCATTCCCAACCAAGTTACTTAGGTCAGATAAAGCAAAAGGTGTTGTTTTAACAAGGACTACAACAGTGGAGTCGGACGCGAGGGAATTTGTGGATGAAGTTGATATTGCCAAGAGAGTGAAGGGCACTGAATTTGCAAACCTCCTCACAAGCGAAAAATGGGTGGATCAAAATCAGGCGCTTCAAATTTTGATTGATTGCATCGGCCCTACACCAAAAATAAAGCCAAGTTCATATATTCACGATATCTTAAAGCCAATGCATGAGTTCTTAAAAACTGGTCATTTGCAGGTTCAAGTTAAAGTGCTAAAAGTCATCGCACTTTTGGCGGATGGTCTTCGAGGGAAATTCACTCAAGATATTCGCCCCATGATGTCGACCATCCTATCTAAAACAAAAGAAAAGAAGATTTGTTCTGAGGTGGAGGCTACATGTATCACTTTGTTCAGGTTTTGTGTAACTGTGGATGGTCAAGTTGAAGATATGGTGGACATTTTATCATCAAAAAAGAACCCACCGCATGCGAAGACTAGTATTGCCATTATTTTGCAAACGCTTTTTAACTTGTGTATTGGAAATGTATCCAATGATAATTTGAAATTGATTGCTGAAGGCTTGATATCTAATAGTGAAGACTCTGATCCAAAAGTACGAGACGATAGTGCGAAATGCCTCGCGGCAATGTGTAAATGCGAGAAGTTCCAAGACTATTCGCAACTTTTATTGAGACAACTGAAAGCAGCAAATCCAAAGTTACACAAAAAAGTTTATCAAGAGATGGAAGCTCCTTTGGAAGTCCTTGATCCCAAGAAATCGAGTAAAACTGTCACCGCCCTACCAACGTCCACCACATCTATGAAGCAGTCAGGTAAACTTGACAACACAGTTCTACGCTCAGAACCATCTCGTGTCTTGGAATCAACTTCATCTTCTCGTGTAACTCAAAATGATGTGGTTTCATCGAAAGCTGCAACAGTGCCTGCGAAAAAGAAAGCTTCGACATCTGAGGGTGATGATTTAGAAAGTATTGAAGAACTCAATCAATCTCCTGATGATGCCGTAGACCATTTGACAAATATATGTTCATTGGATTGCTCAAATATTAGTGCTCTTCTAGGAAGTGCAAAGTGGCAGGAGAAGGTTGATGGTATCGGATTAATCAAAACATTTGCTGAAAGTAATGAAATTGAGTATAAAACATTGGCATCATGCGTCACCTACTTTGGCCAAAATACGTCTAACTATAAGATAAGCAACATTAATGTTTTGAAAGCATTAATTGAGTGCTTTTCTGTTCTCTTGAAAAGTTGCAAAGATGGAAAAAGCTGTCGTTCGATTATATTAAAGTTGTGTGATATTGTGGCCGATAAATTTGGTGATAAAAAGATACAATCTTCTGTGGAAGATATGCTCGATGCTGCAAGGATAGCTGTTGGAACGCCACTGGTGATTAAAAAATTAAATAAAACAATTGAATCGTCAAAATCGCCTGCCGTTCAGCAGTCATATTTGAATTGGCTGAAAGATATGGTGCATCAGAATGGAGTTGCTGATTTTCCAGTACTCAGCACTGTCCCTATGTTGTTGAAAGCATTGGAAAACAAAAATGCGACAATTCGTACCGCGTCTATCGAAACGTTGGGTGCCCTGTATTCAAACTTGGGTCCACCGCTGCTATCTTTTTTGAATCAGAAGGAACTTAGTCCCCAGCTTCGATCAACATTAGATGCAGAATTCCAGAGGGTTGGATACACTCCATCGGAAAATAAATCAAGTGCAGGTGGATCTGACGCTCTGCCACGAAAAGATATCCTTGAAATAGTGGATAAAAATGTAATTATTGAGTTAAATATCACTGAAGGGAAGGATAGTTGGCAAGTTCGTAGAGCAGCATTGGAAAAAGTGCTGGCAGCTTGTGAAGCGTCGGGTCATTACTTGGATTATGGTAGGAGTACCTCAGATTTTCTTAGAGTTCTTAAAGCCCGACTATATGATACCCAATCTAATTTGAAGCCGTTGGCAACCGCTGTGTTGTCTCACTTTATTGTTTCCTTGGAGCCAGACAAAGCGGTAAAGATTTTGAAGCAATGCGCAGCTCCAATATTGGAGGGTTTAGTGGACAATAAAAAGCAAATGAGAGATGCAACGATCGTTGCCTTGAACTTGCTCGTAACTTTCAATTCTGATCAAATAGATAAAAACATGTTTTCAACGGTTGTTTCCCTCTGTGGAGATGTTTTAAACAACACCACAGGACGTCAGGAAATGATTCCTTGGTTGCTGACCCACAAAGATTACTTTAGTGGCGATTGGAATGATCTTGTCCCCCATTTCATTGGTTGTTTACAGGATAAAGTAGCCTTGGTCCGATCTGGGAGTGAAGGGTGTTTAAATCAACTGTTGGCTCGTGGAAATATTAGCAAATCCACCATTGATAGAATGGTCATGGATATGCCACCTGCAGGCAAAAGAGCTATTCAGGGCACATTAGATCGTTTGGGGTCAACTTCCGAGCGCTCTGTGTCAGATATGATAGTTCAACACCAACAACAAAATCTACCCACTGTGCAAATGCCAGAGAAACGACAAGAAATTCATACTCATATAAAATCTGCACACCCACTAAATGTTACTAATGTTGCGGTTAAAGCTGAACCAATGAATGTCGCAACAGCAATATCGAAGGATGTCCCACCATTTGAATCAGACGAACTTGAACATAGGAACTCAACAAATATATTTCAACCAACAAAGTCTGTCGCTGATGTTGTTACTGGCATCAGTTGGCCTCCGAACCCGAAAGGTGAAGATTTTTTGGGTTTATTAGCAGAATGGCAGTCTATTCGTTCTCATCGATCCCTAGAAATTCTATTTGGCGATTTTAATAGTGACGAGCAAATTGAACAAGAACTATCGTCAATCATTACATCCGCTCCTGAAGAACTTCCTCTCGTAGCGTATTGGCTTATGTACCATTTTATCAGCTATAATAATCCTTCCCGGCTGATTGTCTTTGGTAAGGCTTCAGTAAAGTGGATCAAAGCAATTTCACAACAAGCAACTATCCAACAATGTTGCGTGGAAAGGAAGGTTGTGCAATCTGTGTTTTCAAGCTTTGTTCTTTGTTATGGGCGCAGCAACAATGGAGAGGGGGCATTACATCAGTGTCTCCAAGAATTTACGGAAGAAATGGAGAAAATTTTCGGATCAAAGTTCGCTTTTGGGATCATTTTCCAAAGTTTAGATATTGCGAACACGCACTGTAAAGAATTTTGTGCAGATAGTTTGATTTGGTTGGTAATGAATGAAGGAATCATTCACTGTACAAGGGCACAGATACTGCAATTGTTCCAATATTTGAATATTGAAGTAAAACTGGCCACTGCATCCTTGAAGGCAAAATGGAAAGTTTTGGTGGAGTGCATTCTCTTGAAAGTGGGAGATTTCCCCCGCCTTTCAACGATTCTCAAATGGGAACCAAAAGAACTATTTTTTGCGCTGAACATACCTTTGGTAAATGACATAGATATGGCCCAGTTACAAATTGCCAGAGGGTACGTGCAATCAATCGTATCAAAGGTATATGTTGCAATAGATGTGCTTTCTTCTTCCACAGTAGAAAATGCTGGCCAGTCGTTCTTCGAATTGGTGGATCTATTGAGGAAATTACATGATACAGTGGCTGGTAATAAAGAAGTTTTCTTAGATGGAAAATTTTTCTTAAGAACAGCAAAAGTTACCATCCCAGAAACCCCATGCAGTTCTCAAATTGTTGCTCTAGTGGTGGGATTATTCGTTGGGTGTGCCAATAATAAGGAGTTTTTGCAAGGAATGCCGGATGACAGTCAAGAATCACTATTGCGGATGATGCTGTTGTTGCTCGTTCACTATGAAAGAAAAGAGCAAATCAAGCATTTGGTAGAAGTGATGATATCATCTTTTTGTGCACAATCCTCATGTGCTCAATTGCTCAACCATGTCTTATCGATAATAGATGCTGAGAAGAACAGTGATTCCCAAGTCGCCAACATTGGAACGAAGCTTTTATTGCACAAAGTCCGGGCAGTGATGACGGATTCACCGCTTGGTGGAGAGCAATTGATTGTGCAACTACTAGATAACATGGGGGCATATTTCAATAAGAAAGCCGATAAACCAAATAGTTTGCGTTCAGCAAATGCAATTGTCAAAATGTTAGCGGATTTAATCGGCAATAGCGTACTGCACAAATCAATGACCAAAGCTACTTTAGCTAGGGATTCAATATTAAGAAGTATGGTGGTGAAAATTGTATCATCATCGGATTCAGATGGGCTCAACACCGAGCTGGTGTCCATTATCAAAGAAGTTACGATCGCCATCGACAAAGTTGAAGCAGTACGCAAACTTTATAACTTTAAGCAATCGAACCCGCATATAAATGTTGATCTTCATTTGTTGAAATTATCATCAGCATTTAGAAATTTTGTGGAAGAAACAATGATTCGGTTAGCCGCAGAGGAGAAGCAGAATATAAATGGTTTTAGCATTTCTAAAGTATCTGTAGCAGATGAAAACAATCAAAATGCAAGTACGATATCTCAAACGGAAGCTTTCCGGTTGATACATACCTTAAAGAAATTACCATCGCAAGGATTGGAATTAGAAGAAAGCTCTTACAACGAGCCTATCAGAGAACAGTAAGTTATTCATACTAGCCACTTCAATGGTCTTAGCGTTAACTAATTACACTGTATAGGACTATGAAACCGCCACCCCAAAGCCCATTTGCCAAAAGAAACGAACTGATATTGGATAGCTTGAATAGTCTTACAAAAACCTTAGATATGCCAATTGATGTGCAAAAGCTGAAGACTCAGCTCTAATGTTGCCGGGAAAAGTTGGATTCATTATCGTGCTTTTGCCATCTTAAGGTAAAGCAGAGCATTTGTTTCCAGCTCACGTATTTTTTCTTCTGAAGTGTTAAAATAACGACCTACCTCACCAGCTGAAATTGGTTCTTCTCCATTCAAACCCCACCGCATTGCCAAAATATCAGCATCTTTTTCAGGAACGTCTTCCAATATATCATCACTATCATCAAACTGTTGGGTGAAGTCGTAATAAGATTCTGATGTGGACTGTATGTCGATTGAGGGAGTAATATCTGTTACGGTGCGTTTGGATGATTTCATTTTGCTATTGGACCTGTAAACGGGTGAATCAAAAGATATATGCTTGACCCTGACGTCTTTATTTGCTGTCGTAAGTCTTCGAATCGATACTCCGAGACCTTCTGAAATTTCGTAGATGGAAGGGGATCTACCGTGTTCATCCAAGAATGAAGTCTCGAATTGGCGGATTTTCTTCATCAATATGCTAGATGCAGTGATTTTATCCCCGTACAAATTTCGGGCAACGGCTTGCTTGATCCACCAGGATGCATAGGTGGAAAACCGAAATCCCCGCTCAGGATCAAAACGATCAATTGCTTTTACCAGACCTTCACTTGCATATCGCATTAAAGTAGCCATTGGTGTGCCTTTGCGTCGAAAAAATTCAGCGATATGGTATAGAAGTCTGGAATTGGCTCTTGCCAAGACTTTTTTTGCAATTTCACCCTGGCGAATCAGCAACAGTAGTTGAGGTTGAGTTATTTCCAACTTTGAAGTGACTTCATTAATCGCAAAGGAAAAGTTATGTCTTTTTTCAAGAATTCCAAATTGAAACTTTAACTGCTGAGCCAACTGGCATTGTTGAGCGAGGTGCTTTTCATCTTCCATGGATAAGATGCTGTGGCGCAAAAAATTACGCTTTCAAAAGAGTTACGGTCTAAAGGAATAAACATGGGAAAATATCACCTGCTCATGTAATATCTCTCCCAAATGACTATCGCTTTTTTTCTTTGCGAGAACTCCAAATTTCCGATGAAAAATCCTTTCGTTGATTCTCAAAAGAAATGGATAACCCATCGCCCATACACCAATCAGAATGAGACCTATGGATGATCCAAGTCATTAGCTTTCTTATTATACCACAGCTATCATCCGTAACTAACATAATATTTGTTGTTGTTGAACACCCATCGTACCGAGCTCGCGATTCCAAATATCCGATGCCAGATAATATTGTAGTGAAAGGCGAGCGAGCGAAATGAGGAATAGTAATGTACATTCTTTTTATATACTTCTATATCCAATATTATTATAGCCAGAACAACCAGAACAGCTTTTATTGTATACCATATATATGGTATACCGATATTGAGATATAGAGAAAAAGCGCAAATCCCAAATCCCAAATTCACCCAAAATACCTAAACAATGGCAAAGCACTTTTTTTAACGAGAGGTCTTGTAGAATACAAAACAAATATTCGACGACAGGGAAAGTCATTTTTTCCTGTTTCGCCACTAATCTTTTAAAACTAAGCCCTTTCAACTATTTTGTGGCTGGCTTGATCTGCTCCAAAAATTTTCTCTTGTTGAGTCTATATTGAACAATGGAGCTGCGAGTAGCAAGAAAATACAGAGTAGGCCCTAAAATTGGTAGTGGCTCTTTCGGAGAAATTTATGCTGGAACAAATGTGCACACTGGAGAAGAGGTTGCCATTAAATTGGAAGCTTTGAAGAGTAAACACCCGCAATTGTTGTATGAATCTAAAATTTATCGCATCCTACAAGGAGGCTGTAAGTTATATGAGATCATATTTAAATTATTAGGTAACTAATTAGTACATGTTTATCAGATGGGATACCTGCTGTGAAATGGTTTGGGTCAGAAGGTGATTATAATGTATTAGTAATTGACCTATTAGGTCCTTCACTTGAGGATCTATTCAATTACTGTGGAAAGAAGTTTTCCTTGAAGACAGTTCTTATGTTGGCTGACCAAATGCTTCATCGATTAGAATATATGCACTCTCGTTCATATATCCATAGAGATGTTAAACCGGATAACTTCCTGATAGGAACCGGATCTCGCAAGCACATTTGTCATATTATCGACTTCGGTCTTGCAAAGAAATACCAAGACCCCCGAAGTGGACGTCACATACCTTATTTAGAGGTATGGTTTTGTTTTTTGTTTTTGTTGTTATTCTATTCTCTGATGCTCTCTCCACGCTGAATAGGGTAAAAATTTGACTGGCACAGCACGTTATGCGTCTATATTAACTCACTTGGGTGTCGAACAAAGCCGAAGAGATGATATGGAGTCTCTCGGATTTGTTTTGATGTATTTTCTGCGAGGGTCTTTACCTTGGCAAGGATTGAAAGCGACTACAAAAAAGCAAAAGTATCAAAGGATTTTGGAAAGGAAGCAAGCTACTCATCCTGATCAACTTTGTCGCGGCTACCCATCCGAATTCAGAGATTATTTTGCAC